>Ga0114959_10002499_pt1 | contig 15019 bp, 20 predicted proteins | sample C_130625_EF_Meta_FD_87317 | JGI IMG/M metagenome (GOLD analysis project Ga0114959, IMG submission 87317) | Freshwater microbial communities from Lake Croche, Canada to study carbon cycling - C_130625_EF_MetaG | ecosystem: Environmental > Aquatic > Freshwater > Lake | place: Lake Croche, Canada...
CTCAATCACTGACTTTTCCATAAAAAGATTCGTTTAAAATGAATGAATATTATCACTCAAATTTAACATTTTTATCTTTTCATTGCCCTGTGTGACGATTATTCCTCATGTCCGTTTCATGTGTGCTTTTAATTGACAAACTAATGCAAGCTTGTGTTTATATTATGGTTATTTCCAAATCTTGGGGTCGTTCAAGAATCTTGCCAACTATTGAACTTATTTACTTATTTGAATTTTTTTGGTACGTGAATGTATCGTGAGTTCCGAGGTCCCCAAATTTCAAGGTCAAAAATTATAACACTGGCAGGTTTTGGAAAGACTTAAAATAAAAGGGGAATCTTTTACGCTAAAATTGCAAAATATTTTCTTTATTTCCAGATTTTGTTTTAACGTTGGCAAATAGTGATTCGAAATATTCGAGGGGCGCAGTTACTTGACAAAAAACTATTATCTTCGGAAAAAGTTAAAGTCAATCAATTTCGCACCGTTACCATTCGGTAAGTTATTACCATAAAAAATATCAGGTTGTAATAAAATTTTTAATTTTCGAGTAATTATAATTGAAGAGTTTGGGTTGATTCAAAAGTAAACATCACAAAAATGCTAACCATCAAAATTCCAGTAACCCTGTCAGAATGGGAACAATACTATGATCTTCGTTTTAAAGTTTTGCGTGAACCATGGGGGCAATTGAAGGGGAGTGAAGTTTTAGCAGACGAAGACCAAGCCGACCATGCGATGGTAGTGGACGAGGAGACCGATAAAATTGTCGGGGTGGCACGCATGCAAACCAATACGCCTTTCCAAGCACAAGTGCGCTGCGTGGCAGTTTTGTCAGAGGTGCAGGGCAGGGGAGTAGGGAAATTATTGATGAATTATTTAGAAAATTTAGCAAAACAAAAAGGCTTCCATGAAATTATCCTTGATGCCCGTGAAAATGCAGTAAAATTTTATCAGTCAATTGGTTATAAGATTTTGGAAGATTCTTATTTGCTGTTTGGCATGATTCCGCATTTTAAAATGAGGAAGAGTTTGTGATAACTACCTATTTAAAGAAGACTTTTAAGTAAACAAAACCGTCTTTTTTAAATTAATAAGCTGGGTAAATATTGGTTTCCAACCACAAATTTATCGATTACCGTTGCACTTTTACATCAAAATTTACCACGCCAGAAGTAATTGTTTGCCCTGTAGCGGTAATGGGGTTACTGATAGAATTTATTTTGATTACACCGTTCCGAACGACCGATTTCCCGTTTTTTGTCGTTCGGCTATTCTGGAACATGTAAATTTTGCCTGCTTCAATCGCTAAATCTTGGTTGATATTTGGAATGGATAAACCCTTCAAAAATAGGTCGTCGACCGTGCCAAATTCGATGGGTACGTTGATGGGAGCGAAGAAAGTTGTTGTTCCGCCCGAGGTATTAACATTGTTACAAATTTTATCGCTTGCCGTGCTTGGCAATCCCAAGGCAGGGCGTTGAGGATTTGATGAGAAGGTGGGCTTTAAGGTAGGAGAGCCAATTACTGCATAAGTAATATCCACAAAATTTATGTTGGAATCCAAATCACAAATAGCATAAACATCCCCCGTTGCGGAGGAGAATCTGGAATTAAAATTACCCCCTTGAATACCCAAATTTACATTGTTCCACGCCGTGATCTGGTCAATTCCAGTGGGTGTTAGATTAAGAATTTTTCTGGAGGATTTACCTTTATTATCCAAAATATCCACGTAAAAAATGCGGAAAATATTCGTCCCAACGGCGGGCAAACTAATTTCTAAACTCTTTGTTTGTTCGTCAACATCTTTCAACAAAATATTGTTCCACAATAAAACGCCTTTCATTTCTGGATTCTCTGTGATATAAACTGCCATTTTTACGGGACGATTTCCATCAAGACTTTTCTTGATATTGAAAGAAACTGCCAAAACATCATTGTTGGAAAGCACCATTGTTGCATTTGTTTCTAAACGAACATCTGTAAATTTAATTTCTAATTTTCCGTCTGGTAAACGGATTTGTTCAGCAGTAGGCTCTGGGCTTGGTCCTTTGCAACTGAAAATGAGAAGATGTATGATGGCAAGGGCAAAAATATTTTTCATATTTGGTTGAGTATCGGAGATCCCAATGATCTTTTTTGCATTAGAAATAGTAATTAATTCAACTCAAAATTTATAATTAAAGCACCACAATTTCATCAGCATTTGCCACTTCAAAATTTTGGGTTTTTAGATTTATTGAAATTATCTCCGAATTTTCTCTGGCTCTGGCAATGGCAATAACATTTTTCTTTTCGTCTAAAATCTCAAATACTTCCCCTTTGCCAAATTTCCCAATTACTTTTTTGATACCGACGGCCAACAAACTTTTATGATTTTCCAAAGCGACCACTGCCCCGGAATCAATTTGGACTTTTCCCGCAATGATACTTCCAGAAGCTAACCATTTTCGTCGTGCATTCAAGGCTAATTGTTGCGGGGCGAAAACGGTACCGTTCTGGTTTTCAACGGCTTTTAAAATTCCATTTTGAGTTTTCATGCCAAAAATAACCACTCGTGTTCCCATTCGTGTGCTGAGTTGCGCATAGGTCAATTTGGAAATCATTCCTCCCAAACCCAGAGAGGATTTATCGTCATTGGCTAATGCTAATACCGCAGCGTTTACGCTTGCGATGTGTGGAATAATGTTTTTGTTCTTATCCAATAGCCCACCGACTGAAGTGCATAATAGCAACGTTTCTGCCCCAAAACCAGTGGCAATTAGGGTTGCAAGTTCATCATTATCCGAGAATTTTAGTTCTAAATTGCTGACTACGTCGTTCTCATTGGCAATCGGAATTACGTCATTTTTCCAAAGTTCTTGATACGTTTCTTTGAGTTGTAAAAACTGATTTCTGTTGGAAAAATGATGTCTTTCGCAAAGACTTTGCGCCACGGTAATGCCGTATTTTGAAAAGTAGTGGGTATATTTTGCCAGTAAAAGCGGATTACCGATTGCCGCCGCTGCCTTTCGTTCCGAGATTGTTCCCTTATAATTTTTGATAAATTTACGACCCGCCCCAACAGCGCCTGAAGAAACCATAACTATTTGAAAATCAGTATGAAGAATCGATATTTGGCGGGCAATTTCTTGCAGGATCTCTTCATTCAGTTCGCCTGTCTGATGGGTAATGGCAGCAGTTCCGAATTTTATGACAATAATTGGCTTTGACATCAGGATGTTGGATAAAATAAGATTAATTAAAAGGTAATTGAACATTTAGTTTTTTTCCAATTCTTAAAAAGAAAAAAAACAAAATTAATAACAATGATTTCTATTACAACCCTCAAAAGCCATTTTCTATGAACCCTTATATGCTTATTTTCCTAATCCTCCAAAGCTTCATCCGTGAAAAAGCAACGTTTTTCCAGCGACGTTTTAAGTAATTTTATGTATACTCCTCTCGGAATTTCAACAGCTCCAAATCGTTTTACATTATCGTTAATAAATTGAGTATCAAGGAGTTCATAACCTTGATGTTTCAAAATTTTCATCAAATAATGGAAGGCAACTTTGGAAGCATCGGGTACTAGATAGAACATGGATTCTCCAAAAAATGCGCCCCCAATTGATACGCCATAAAGCCCTCCAACCAACCGATTATTCACGTAAGTTTCGACTGAATATGCCAGGCCAGATTTGTGCAATTCACTGTAAGCTTCAATAATTTCTTCGGAAATCCATGTTTCAGGATCACCTTTTCGAATAGCAGCGCAATTTCGCATAACAGTTTCAAAATTAGTATTGATTCTTACTTCGAAACTTTTTTTATTGATCACAGGGCGAAGCGATTTTGGCGTTTTGTATGTGTCAATTGGAATAATAGCCCGTGGGTCTGGCGAATACCAATAAAGTGTTCCATCCGTATCCGCCATTGGAAAAATGCCATGCGTGTACCCGTAAATGAGGTCGTTAGCAGTCAGTTTATGGGTGTTTATTTTTGGAGAAATAGACATTATTTTTACAAATTATTAATGCTAAATTTAATTCAAGAAAATTGACTTTTTAAGGTTAATTTCATTAATAAAATTAAACGAATTTTAAGAAGAAAAGAAAAACTCCAAATTTAATTATTAGTTGAAGAAGTTAATCTATTGGTATTTAATAAGTTAGGTGCATATGTTTTGATACCGTAATATTACAAAACTATTGTTTAAAAATTCATTGCAGTGAGCCCACAACTTAAAAAAATTAAAAAAAACATTGCATCTCTCATTAAGTTTTATTAAACTTTGCATGATAATTTGATTACAAAGTCTTCATTGTCGAAAAATCCAATTTAGAAAATGCAATACAAAGTAAAATTCATCGCTTGTTCATATCTCACTACACCTATTCTTAGGTGCACTTTCTTCCGCAGGGTCTGATACCCTGATACGCTTTTTCTGGCGATTGGCCAGAATTTTCCAGAAATCGTTTTCGTATTTTTAATAACAAACTAAGGCTTAATTATCTGAGCAGTAGCCATTTATGAATTTTGTTTAACAACAAAGACAATTTTAGCAACCTCATTATCCGAAGTGAAAAAAGTATCAAATCCTGAAATTTTAACCAATAATTATACCGTTCAAGTTGCCACGACTGAACATCTACCCCTTGCCGAAGCAATTTGCTTTGAAATGGAAGAATCCGCTAAAGCACGTGGCACAGGAATCGCCAAGCGTTCGCCCGAATATCTGCGTGTAAAAATGCAAGAAGGTAAAGCCATTATCGCCCTTGACGACAAAGGCGAATTTATTGGTTTTTGCTACGTAGAAACTTGGGAACACGGCAAATTTGTGGCAAATTCTGGCCTTATCGTAAAACCCGAATGGCGGAAATATGGCATTGCTAAAGCCGTGAAAATGAGCGCTTTTGAACTTTCGAGAGCCAATTATCCCGATGCCAAAATCATTGGCATCACGACTTCGTTGGCAGTCATGAAAATCAATTCTGAATTAGGCTACGAGCCAACCACTTTCTCGGAATTACCCGTAAATGATGCCTTCTGGAACGGTTGTAAATCATGTGTGAATTATGACGTTTTGACCCGTACCGACCGCAAACATTGCTTATGTACAAGCATGATTTTCGACCCTGAGTGGGAGAAAAACAAGGCAAAGCGGGAAGCAGAGTCACAAAAAGAGCGGCAAGCGGAACACGAAAAATGGAATTTTATGAAAGACGTGAAAGTCTTGGAAAGATTGAAATCTATTAAGGAAAAGATATTTTTGAGAATGCAAGTGCGGAAGCCGAAGAGACAGGTGGTGTAGATTTCAGTAAGCCCTGTCATTGCGAATGTGGGAATCGGAGTTTCGTTAAACCAATCTTTTAGCTTATGAGGAAAATACTTTCCCGCCTTTGTTGGTGTTTTCCACCAACAATCAGAAGAGTATCTTTAAATCCGATTATCAAATAGCTATAAATAAAATATATTCGATCGATTGCTTTCGCAAGTGTCATTGGACTATGCGTCTCAGTAGAAACACCAAACGACGCCGGACAAGCTTGCAACACCAACAAAGGCAAAAAAGATAAATTAGACGAAATTTATGAAAGCGAAATGAAGGAGGCAAAATATAAAAAGCCTCCCTTGATTATTAGGGCTTATCAGACGGTGTTAGGGAAATATCCGCAGGGGTGGGTTTATTGAGATTAAGTTTTAAGTACTACCCGTTGTATGTAATATTTGGTTTATATTTGTTTAAAAAACTACTTATGGACACTTTAACAATTGAGATATTAAACCCAAAAGCCAAATAGCTCATTTATGATTTGGTTGATTTGGAATTGCTATCACTTCGCCAAATATCTCCTACTTGGAATCAACTTTGGGATAAGTTAGATGCCAAACTTCCACAAACAGAGCCAGACATCACAGAAAGTAAAGTCATGGAAGAAATCAAGGCATATCGTGCTGAAAAGAAAATTAAGCGATGAGACTTGTTATTGATACCAATGATTTTATCAGGGCCTTGATTGGTAAAAAACATCGTGAAAAATTGAGCATCGTCTTGAATCATCCATCTGTTGAAATCTTTTGGGATGAAGACCTGATTGTAGAAATTAGAGAGGTGGGTTATCGTGAAAAGTTTAGAAAATAGGTTTCTGTTGAAGAAGTAGATATTTTTATTGAGGTAATCAACAAACGGCTGACATTTATTCAAACGACTTCCATTTTTTTTGATAGTCCCGACCCAGACGATAATTATTTGCTTTCATTAGCTCATGATTCTAAATCCGATTATCTCATCACAGGAGATAAAAGGGATTTGCTGGCACTTAGTCCTTTTCGTGGAATATTGATTATCAGACTTTATGAATTGATAGAAATATTAGAAATTAATCCTTAAAGCTAAGAAAATGGGAAACATAACTTACTGAGTAAACGACGGGTGTATGCTCAGTAGACTGCCCTTTCCTGTGCGACAGTCCGATTTTAACGTCCTAAACGATTTCGTTTTCGATGTAAAAGTACAGAAATAGGATTGAAACTATTTATATTCGAGTAATAAAATACCATGACAAAGACATTACCAAAGCCTAAAAAAAGACTTTCAGATAAATACAGAGGAGTTTTTAGTAAAGAACAAGGCGAAAATCTAAATAAACATATTAAGCAAATGAGGGAGGAATGGGATTTGAGTAATAACGACAGTATGAAAACATAAATTAAATGAAATATGAGCTACAAAATGTCATTTCAGGAGAGGGCGAAGTTATCTATGGAAATGCTATCCAAGCAATCGCCAATTAACTTAAAAGAAGCACGAGAGCAAGTAAATTGGTTGAAGAGTCAGAGTTCTTCCGAAAGCAAGAAACAGAAATCTTAATCACATACAATACAGAACAGAACTTGTGGATAAGAGAAATAAATATTGAAAATTATATTTCACAAGGTGCTGAACAAAAAGTTTATCTCGACGACGGTAAAAACGTACTTAAATTAAACGATGCTATTTTTTATGCTTCTTGGACAGATTACTTTCATAACTTATTGCTGAACAACTATTTTTTCCCTGATACCGCTTATGAACTTTTAGGTTTTTATCAAGAAGAAAATACTATTTATGCGGTTGTGAGACAGGCGTTTATCAGAGCAACTTAAAAGACGAATTTAGCATTTGTAAAAGAGTTTATGGCTGAAAATGGATTCAAGAATACTCGAAACAATGATTATTACAACCCAAATTTAGGAATAATTCTCGAAGACCTACACGATGAAAATGTATTGACTGAAAACGGTATTCTCCAATTTATTGATACCGTTTTTTATCTTACGGACACATTTTATGACAAATAAGTATTTGATTATCAATAAATTATAAATAAAAATATTTGGCGTTTGCTTACGCACAAGTAATCAGGCTATGCGTCCCAGTGGGACACAAGACCACGGGACGGAGAGGGTAGCCAGCCAAGGAAATAAAAAATAAACAAAGACAAAATTATTAGTAACATAAACAATTAATAAAATGATAAAATATTTATTTCCTCTATTTTTTCTCATCTCAATTTCAGCTTTTTCTCAAAGTAAAAAAGTTAATGAAGAAGACAAAAAAGCATTAAATGTCATAAAAATAAAACTTACTAAGCATAATTTAACTTTATGTGGTTTCTTGAGGGAGATTGATAAAATCGAAGCTAAAAATCGAAGAAAATCCGAACAGCTTTTTTCTGGTAATTATGAAAAGAGTAACACATATGCTGATAAATTGAATAAAAAAGATAAAAAGACATATTTCGCAAAAACTGGTATGAATCAGGAAGATGCAATGTTAGCTGGTGTTCTTGTGCATATTAGTCATGTCGAAGACTGTAAATAGATTATACACGATGACATAACTTCTCGGAACTGAAACCTAACAGCAGTTCCACTAGGGGTTCAAAACCTGTTAGGTTTTTGATGGTTCAAATTACAGAAGGTTATGTCGTACTCTATAATACCAATAAAATAATTGTATTTGAAGCTAATCCTGAGATTTTAGAACAGATGGGTAAGCAGTTTGAGAAAGATTTATTTGGATATAATTTTCAAATAGATACGTACGCCATAAGACATATTTTTAATGAGCATACCGATGCTAAAAAAGAAGAATCAAGAGGGCAAATTGTAATAAATGAAAGTGATATATTATTGGTGTTGACGTTCTAAATCAACCCGATTTGTTCTTTTATGACGGGAAAAGTAGATTAGGGAAAGACATTTTTGTTTTTCAAAAATTAATTGGAAATAGATATGTGATTATCAAGGAAGTAAGAGAAGGGAAAAAGAGAATTGCCCTACATTCTATGAGGATATTTAAAACAAAAGAGAACCAAAATTTAATTTAGTTCTCTTCTAAAAAATACAACGAGTAGATGCCGATTCTGATAGAATCTCCCCCCTCTCAACGTCCGAAACGCATTGCGATACAAATATAATACATAATTGAAATAATGTCAAGGGCATTAGGTTTGTAAATCCAAAACAAAAAAAGTACACAACATTTATATAAAAAATGAGTAAACCAAAAGTAATCTTAGCATTTTCGGGAGGGCTTGATACCTCCTTTTGTGTAAAATACCTAACCGATGATTGTGGTTATGAAGTCCATTCTGCCCTTGTGGATACGGGTGGTTTCACGCCCGAGGAACTTAAAGACATTGAGCAAAAAGCCTACGGTTTGGGCGTTACGAGCCACGTAACTTTGGACGTTGTCGAGAAATATTACAACGATTGTATCCGATATATGGTCTATGGTAATGTCTTGAAAAATAATACTTATCCGCTTTCAGTGTCGGCAGAGCGTGTTTTTCAGGCAACAGCGGTGGCAGAATACGCCAATAAATTAGGCGCAAAAGCCATTGCTCACGGCAGTACGGGTGCGGGCAACGACCAAGTGCGTTTTGATGTGGTTTTCCAAATTATGGTGCCAGATTGTAAAGCCATTACGCCCATCCGTGACATGAAATTATCCCGTGAAGCCGAGATTGATTATCTCAAAGCCAAAGGCGTCGTGCGTGACTGGACAAAATCAACGTATTCTATCAATAAAGGACTTTGGGGAACGTCGGTTGGTGGAAAAGAAACCTTGACTTCCAACGGATATTTACCAGAATCGGCTTGGCCAACCCAAGTTACTAAGACGGGAGAAGAAACGGTGAAATTGCATTTTGAAAAAGGTCAACTGGTAGGCATTAACGGAGAAATATCTTCGCCAGTTGCTGCCATTCGTAAGTTATCGGACATTGCGGGGAATTATGGCGTTGGTCGTGATATTCACGTGGGCGATACCATTATTGGCATCAAAGGTCGGGTTGGTTTTGAAGCCGCTGCCCCTTTATTGATTATCAAAGCTCACCATTTATTGGAAAAACATACGCTTACGAAGCAACAATTATACTGGAAACAGACTTTGGGTGAAACTTATGGAACAATGCTCCACGAAGGGCAATTCTTAGAACCCGTCATGCGTAATTTTGAAACGTTCTTAGCTGATACTCAAGCAAACGTAACGGGAACGGTAGATATTCATTTAGCCCCTTATCGTTATCAAATGATTGGAATTGAGTCTAAATATGATTTGATGTCGTCTATTTTTGGCACTTACGGAGAGATGAATAATTCATGGTCGGGCGATGATGTAAGAGGCTTCTCGAAGATAGTTTCTAACCAGACGATGATTCATCGGAAGGTGACGGCGTATGCTGGGAAGTAAGAGATTATTTGTACCTTTATCTATCAAATATAAATTTTGAAATGATGACTAATGCAATAAATGCCTATGACAGTTTAGCCGATTTTATGGCTTCTCTCGACCCTGTAAAGGTATTGGGTTTTCATGCTCCCAAGAACATTCAAGAACGGGCGGAAGAACTTTTGGAAAGGCAACAAGAATCCCCTTTGACATTTTCTGAAAAAGAAGAATTGGAGCATTATATGATTTTAGAACATATCGTTAGGCTTGCTAAATCTAGGGCGAGGTTACAAATTTCTGAAAAGTAAAGATGAGTCAGAAAATACCCGAAGCATTACGCAGAGAAGTAGCATCTCGTGCGAAATATCATTGTGAATATTGTCGTAGATTATAAACAGACTCATTTATTCGTTACCAAACTGACCATATCATCAGTAGGAAACACGGAGGATTGACAGTCTTAGAAAATTTAGCCCATTCTTGTCCGATTTGTAATAATGCCAAAGGAAGTGATTTATCAACTGTCCTTGATGGCGAAAATATTATCAGATTATTTCATCCACGAAAAGACAATTGGTTTGAGCATTTTGGAATTGAAGACGGTTACTTAATTCCAATAACTGATATTGGAGCGGCGACTATCAAATTACTGAAACTTAATGATTTTGAGCGAGTTTTGGAGAGGATAGATTTGATTAAAGCTGGATTGTATCCATAGAATTAAAAAAATGAAAATAAAAATAGGAATAATAGGCGGTGCGGGATACACTGGAGGCGAATTACTCAGAATCCTTATCCATCACCCACAGGTAGAAATTGTTTTTGTTCATTCAAATTCACAGGCAGGGAAACCAGTTTACCATACGCATACCGATTTATTGGGCGATACGGAGTTAGTGTTCACAGAAGCCCCCCCCGCCCCCGAAGGGGGAGCTACCGCTACGAAATCGGAATCAAAAGCTCCCCCATCGGGGGCGGGGGGGGCTGTCGATGTTATTTTTCTTTGTTCTGGACACGGTGAATCTAAGAAATTCTTATCCGCCAATCCTGAATTTAAGTCCTTAAAAATCATTGATTTAAGTACTGATTTTCGTGACCAATCCGAAGGCTTTGTGTATGGTTTGGCGGAATTGCAAAGGGATAAAATCAGAGTGGCAAATCACGTGGCAAATCCGGGTTGTTTTGCGACTTCCATTGAATTAGCTTTGTTACCTTTGGCTTCGTCGGGTTTGATTCACGACGATGTTCACGTTTCGGCAGTTACGGGTTCTACGGGGGCGGGACAAAACCTTTCACCAACGGGACATTTTTCTTGGCGAAGTAATAATATTTCAATTTATAAAGCCTTCACTCATCAGCATCTCACGGAAATTGGAATGGTTTTGGGAGATGCAGGACATCCAGCCCCAACTGTCAATTTTATTCCGTATCGTGGTACTTTCAGCCGTGGAATTATGGCGAATGTTTATACCAAATTTACGGGAACGCCGGAAGAAGCCAAAACACTTTATCGAAACTATTACGCCGAACATCCTTTCACTCACATAAGCGATTTTCCTGTGGACGTGAAGCAGGTGGTCAATACCAATAAATGTTTGATTTCGTTGGAAGTTCATGAAGGTAATTTATTGATAACCAGCGTAATAGACAATCTCACCAAAGGAGCATCGGGACAAGCAGTACAAAACATGAACTTGATGTTTGGCTTAGAGGAAACGGCCGGTTTGCGGTTAAAATCAATTGGAATGTGATGGAGTAATGAGTTTTTAAGACTTATGATTAATATGATTAATAAGACCTATGATTAAAATGATTAATTTGGACAAAAAACAATTCAAAGATTTTTTGATGGAATTAGGGAAGAGAAAATTCGTAAAGAAGAAACTACTATTCCATTGAGACAAGCTATTAAGTTACCAAAGTGAAAATCACTTTTCGTCGGATTCAGAATTTTTATGTTAAAGAAAAGGGTTAAAATAATTTGTTACTAATCCTGTTCATTCTCTAACCCTAAAACCCTGATTCAGAAAAAATTAACCCCACAAAATGCAAAAACTATTATTATCAATTCTACTACTCAACTCACAAATTTTCAATAGCTTAGGTCAAGATAAAAAACCCTATAGTCGTAAGGGAGAATATTATTTTTTTTGGGGCTATAATCGTTCTGAATACGCAAAATCGGATATATCTTTCCATGGAAAAGGCTATGATTTTACCCTAAAGGACGTGGTGGCGTATGATTTACCGATTCCATTCAGTACGGAAGAATATTTCGATATCACCCGCTTGTCAATTCCGCAATACAACTTTCGGGTTGGGTATTTTATCAATGATCATTGGGCGATTTCAATTGGCTCCGACCACATGAAATATGTAATGGTTAATGAACAGTTATCAACGATTACCGGGCATATTTCAGCCCAAGATTCTAATCCGTCAATTGATGTTAGCGCCATTAATCCTACTTATGTGGGAGATTTTAATAATAAACCCTTTGTCATTGCCAAGGATTTTTTGACCTATGAACATACTGATGGTTTCAATTATTTCCATCTTGAACTAGATCGCTACGACCGTATTTGGAAAGCAAAAAATAACATTCAAGGCGTAGATTGGCTGGTAGGTTTGGGGGCAGGAACGTTGATTCCACGTTCGGATGTAAAACTTTTTGGCGTTGGTATCAATAACCACTTCAATTTTGCGGGTTACGGACTTTCTGCCAAAACTGGCCTCCGTTTCGATTTGTCCCGAAGGTTTTTCTTCCAGACGGATTTCATGGCTGGATTTGTTCGGTTGAACAATGTCCATACCACTGGCAGAAACGATATCGACTACGCCCAACAAAGTATCTGGTTTGGACAGTTTTACGGAGCATTGGGGTACAAATTTGGCAGACATCGAGTGAAGTAATTTTTAGCTATTTGCTAATGGCTATTTGCTTTTAGCACAGCAGCTTCGTTCAGAAATTTAAAAAACATTTAAAATGCTATTAGCCAAAAGCTAAAAGCCAGCAGCAATCAATGAATCTTTTTAAGGTATATCCGCTTTACGACATCACCCCTGTAAAAGCGCTTGGAAGCAAATTGTGGGATAAAAATGGTGTTGAATACCTTGACCTTTATGGAGGTCATGCCGTTATTTCGATTGGACATTCGCATCCGCATTATGTTCAGAAATTAACCGAACAATTGAGTAATATCGGGTTTTATTCAAACTCGGTAAATATTCCGATTCAGCAAGAATTAGCGACTAAATTAGGCGAACTTTCTGGTTACGAAGACTACGAATTATTTCTTTGTAATTCGGGAGCAGAAGCCAACGAAAACGCTCTGAAATTAGCTTCTTTCTTTAACGGGCGCAAAAAAGTAATTGCTTTTTCAAAATCTTTCCACGGTAGAACAGCAGGTGCCGTTGCCGTGACTGACAATAAGGCAATCGTTGCGCCAATTAACTACGACGAGCACGTTATATTCTTGCCATTCAACGATGTTGATGCTTTGCGTGCCAGCGTCACAGAAGAAATCTGTGCCGTCATTGTGGAAGGAATTCAAGGCGTTGGTGGAATCAATGTAGCCTCTGATGAATTTTTGAAAGTTGCCCGTGAAGTTTGTGATAAAACGGGTGCAGTTTTAATATTGGATTCTGTGCAATGTGGATACGGACGTTCGGGTAAATTTTTCTCGCATGATTTCTCAGGAATTCGCCCCGATATTATGACTACGGCTAAAGGAATGGGCAATGGGTTTCCTATCGGTGGGGTATTGATTGCACCAAAATTCAAGGCAAAATTTGGTATGCTAGGAACTACTTTCGGAGGGAATCATTTGGCTTGTGCGGCGGCAGTGGCAGTTTTGGATGTTATGAAATCTGAGAACTTAATCGAAAATACTGTACAAAAAGGTAATTATTTATTCGAAAATCTGAAAGAAATGTCGGGTATTAGAGAATTGCGTGGACGTGGCTTGATGATAGGTATTGAATTTGAACAACCTGTTGATAAAATTAGAGATACTTTATTATTTGACCATAAAATCTTCTGTGGATATTCGGGTAAAAATACCCTAAGATTATTACCAAGTTTAGCGTTGGGGCAGGAGGAATGTGATAGATTTTTAGAAGCTTTGTCGGTTGTGGTGAAATAGGTGAAAAAAGGTAAAAAGTAAAACAAGGTTACAAGGGGTGAATAAGGGTCTTAACTCTTTTTCACCCCTTCTCACTCTCTTTTACCTATTCCTACTCCTCAACCTTTTCCTCTAAAATCTTAGTAATTATTTTTTTCCAAGCTATCGTTTCTTCTTTCGTAATTTTTTGTTCATCAAGTGGCACACGATCTGATTGATAAATTTTCTTAAATCTCTCGTAAATTACCTTATTAGCATAACTTTCATTTTGCCAAACTAAAATAGTTAGATCCTCTTCCTCCAAAGTTTCCTCTCGAAAATGTCTTGCCAATAATATGTAGTCAATTTTTAACATAAGCGTTAATGGAATTTTTCTTAAAATAAATTTACCGCAGAGCAAGTAATTTATCAATTCGTGGAGTAAATGTTTCCCCTATAAAAGACTTTAAAAAGAGCCAGAGGTAACAAAAATGATCTATAATTTCTAAATAAAAACGCTATTCTGATTTTTGCAAGCTATTAGGTTGTAATTCTGACAAAATTAAATTATTTTTTGTAAGAGTCTTTGATTATCAAATACTTATCACCAAATAGCCAATTAAATTTACAGCTAAAATTAAAAATAACAATCAATAAATGATTTTTTTGGAGAGCGTTTTGTAAAATAGCAATCGTTATAAGCGTTTCTTTATTTTGATATTAAAGCAAAATGTGATTATTTTGCCTTTCTTTTGCGTTAATATTATATGTTTTGAAAAATGTTTTCATTCAATAATTATGTACACAATGCCGTTAAAAAACTACATGACGGCGATTCACATAACAAATAAATAATAATTTAAAAATGGCATTAATTACCAAAATTAGAGAAAAGTCGGGAGTTGCTGCGGCAGCAATTGCTATCAGTTTAATTCTCTTCCTGGTTGGCGGAGACCTTTTTACGGGTAATTCACGTTTTTTCGGAGGTTCACGAAACGTTATAGGTGAAATCGGTGGTGAAAGTATTCAATATCAAGATTTTCAGAAGAAAGTTGATGAATTAACCCAAAATTATTCTCAACAGGCTGGTCGTAGCCCAGGCGACCAAGAAACAAGTCAAATGCGTGATCAAGTTTGGAATCAATACATTATGGATTTGGCTTATGGGAAAGAATATGAAGCTTTAGGTTTGTCAGTCTCTTCAAAAGAGCTA
>Ga0114959_10002506_pt1 | contig 14981 bp, 10 predicted proteins | sample C_130625_EF_Meta_FD_87317 | JGI IMG/M metagenome (GOLD analysis project Ga0114959, IMG submission 87317) | Freshwater microbial communities from Lake Croche, Canada to study carbon cycling - C_130625_EF_MetaG | ecosystem: Environmental > Aquatic > Freshwater > Lake | place: Lake Croche, Canada...
AAAAATCCATGATTTTTTAAATAGGTCTTCATTTTTTCAACATTTTTGACGGCATCATCCTCATAAAAATAGGAGGGTTGTTCACCAAAAGTTCGCATGGCCCAGTTACCCTCATTAATTTTCCGATTAAGTTTTTGTAGAGATTTATCCTTTTTTTTAAATATTTTTGAGTATTCTGAAGAATTAATATCCAAGCCCTTTACTGCTTCGTCAAAATCCTGATTTACCTTTGTCAGTTCCTTCATCCAAATGATTTTCTTTTTGGCAAAAGTATTGAAGGTAAAAGGAGGTATTTTTGCTGAGAAAAGACGGTAAAAATAAAGACCAGGGGTGATCGGGACTAACGGTAATCTTTTATTTGGTTTTTGAGGAATTAGGGCTTCAAATCTTTCTTTTGGAAGGATTTTATTACCCTTGAAAGTCTGTGACGACAAGAGTGGTTCAGTTAAAAAACCTTTAGGAGAACAGCTCGTGAAACAGAGCGTAATGATCCCTAGAGTTATGTAAAAATGGGCTTTTTTCAAGAGTTTTAGTATGAAAAAATATTAGTTTTAGATATTTCGAGAAGTAGAAAGGTTCTAAAAATGTTTGATTTTATTTAAAAACTAAATCATGATAACCAAAAATCAAATTAAATACATTAATTCTCTACAACAAAAGAAATTTCGTTTAGAAAATCAATCTTTTATAGTAGAGGGCGCAAAAAGTGTTTTTGAGTTATTAAAATCCGATTTTGAGCTAGAGTTATTGTTTGTTACAAAATCCTTTTCCGATGAATATGAGGTACTTCTGACCAATTTTTCAAAGATTCTAACCGTTGTCGAGACAAACGAACTTGAAAAAGTGGGTTCTTTTAGTTCAAATAATGCTGCACTTGCCGTTGTGAAAACGAAAGAGAACATTGAATTATTGATTCATGAATCTGAATTTGCCTTGATTCTAGATGATATTCGTGACCCAGGAAATTTAGGAACCATCATCCGAAATGCAGATTGGTACGGAATTACCAAAATAATATGTTCGTTGGAAACCGTTGATTTTTATAATCCAAAGGTAATTAATGCAACAATGGGTTCGTTCACAAGGATTTTATTGTATTATACTGATTTGGTGGATTTTATAGGTAAGCAAACGGTAAATATATATGGAACCTTATTAGACGGAGAAAATATTCATCATACTAATTTTTCGGATACTGGATTTATTGTAATTGGTAACGAAGCCAATGGTATTTCCAATGAAATTACCAAACTGATTACCCATAAAATTACTATCCCAAGATTTGGAGGAGCCGAATCTTTGAACGCAGGAATCGCTACAGCTGTGGTTTTGGACAACGTTTTTCGACGAAATTCCTAGACCATGGATGGTAGATATATTTTACCACATTTGATAAATTTTTTTATCTAAATTGTTGGAACACCATTTATTAAGATTAAAATGATTGCAAATTCTAATCTTGTTTTAACTCATAAATCCGCTTTATCGTGTTCTGGAGTATTACACGAAAATTCATTAAACAGTGTATTTTCAAGAATCAAATAAAATCGCCATTACTCGGTTCAATCGCTGTTAAATGGTGGTGGAATCTGTGGTCTTTTTTTCAAAACAACCACAAAAATTTCTTTGGGATTTTGGTTTCAAAAAACATTTCTTCTTTTGTGATTGGATGGATGAAAGAAAGGACCCATGCGTGAAGTCCTAATCGTCCGATTGGGTCAGTCTTAGCCCCGTATTTCTCATCACCCACAATTGGGAAACCGATATCTTTTAAGTGAACCCTGATTTGGTTTTTTCGACCTGTCTCAAGATTTACTTTCAACAAGGAGTTGGTTTCGGTAGCTTTCAACGTTTCGTAGTGAGTGACGGCATGTTTTCCCAAACTAGGGTTATTGGTTGAATAAACAGTTAGTGCCTTATTTTCTACCAAATATGATTCGATTACACCTTCTGTTTCTTTTACAAAACCTTGAGTAACCGCCAGATAAGTTCGCTCTCTAATGGTTGCATTCCACGATTCTTGCATGAGTTTCTGCACTTTCTCACTTTTTGCAAACATCATCAAACCCGATGTTTCACGGTCGAGCCGATGAATGACAAATATTCGGTTCCGTGGGTCATCTTTCTTTATATGATCACTCAAAATAGCGTAAGCATTATGCAATTTTTGCTTTTCAGTGGCTATCGACAGGGTACCTTCTTGTTTTTCAATAACGATAAGATGTTGATCTTCAAAAATAATGGTTAAGCCTTTATATTTTTGGTGTTCAGGCGCTTTTCCGTTCTTAATCTCAACAATTTGATTAGGTTTTAGCAGATGATTAAATTGTGTTACGGCCTTTTTATTCACCAAAACTTGCTTATCACGAAGAATAGACTTTACGTTGTGGCGACTTTTATTGGGCATAATACCTAATAAAAACGTCAGCAACTCCATTTCGTCATTGACTACATAATTCGATTGATTTTGTTTCGTCTCTTTTGGTGTTAGGATCAATGCTTTTTTATCAAATTCTTTCATTTTTTCTATTTTTTCGAACGTAAAGGTACGGAAATTTTAAGTTGATTTTTCTATTCAAAAATTAGCGTTAGAATTTTTAGAATTGTAGGTTGGTCTTGTTATCTAATACCTTTTTGTTAATTTCGCATAATCAAACGCAAATCCCAAAAAAGGGAATATGAATTTAACTTCCCAACTTGATGGTACTGATCAATGGTTTCTGGTTATATTTTTCATTTTATATTTTATATATCTTGGACGGATTTTCTGGATTGCCGGTCGTTTAAATACAACAGCACGTTCAAGTGTTTTAAAATTTATTTTGCGGAGCATTTATTTTATTTTAATGCTTTTGGCATTGTTAAATCCTTCTTTTGGTGATTTGAAAGGCACAGTTAAAGCCAAAGCAAAAGAAGTTTTTCTGCTTATAGATATTTCAAAATCAATGGATGCTACTGATATTCAGCCCAGTAGAATTGAAAAAGCAAAGTTTGAGATTAATAAATTGATAAATCAATTTGAAAAAGATAGGGTAGGTTTAATCGTTTTTTCTCAAGACGCACTTTTACTTTCGCCATTGACTTTTGATAAAAATGCCTTGAATCTTTTTATACCTAAAATCACTTCCGCTTTATTGCCAGAAGGGGGAACCGATTTTAATCCTGCGCTTGAATTAGCGCTTAAAAAGTTCTCTAAAACCAAGGCTAAGACCCAAGAAATGGTAATTATTTTGATTAGTGATGGGGAAAATTTTGGAAATTTAAACAAAAATTTTTTAGCGCAAATAAAAACTCGAGGGATAAAATTCTTTGCCGTCGGAATGGGTACTGCAAACGGAATTACTTTGCAGGAGGGTCAAAATTTTAAAAAAGACGAAAAGGGTGATATCATAATTACAAAATTAGAATCTAAAGGTTTAAGAAAAATGGCTGGCGCAACAGGTGGTAGATATTTGGAAATTAATACAGTTTCTGGTAGTTTTAACGATTTAATTCTGAGTATGGACGATATTGCCTCGAAAGTAGTTGATGATCATCAAGTTAATGTTATCGCAAATAAATATTTTTATTTTCTAATCATTGCATTATTTTTGCTAGGATTGGACGTTTTTTTTACCGTCAGAACGTTTCAATTGTAAAAAAAACATTTGTTTTTTTATCCATTTTACTAATAGTTTTTTTTTACAAACCGCTTACAGCATTTATTTTGATTTTTTTTAGCACCGATTTTGAATATTTTGGGTAACTGTTTAATTTAACATTCATTTATATCAACTCACTCATTTTTTACATATTTCTGTGGATACTCGACAACAGTTCCTTTACGAAGGTAAATCTTCGCAACAAAGCAACTGAAAATGGTCAAAAGGCATATTTACAAAGAAACTTCACTGAAGCTTCTTTACAATACCAACTTTTGTCCATGCAATCCTTTTTTACTCCTCCCGAAGTTACGCTTAATTTGGCAAACTCACTTTTTGAAATAAATGATATACTTGGAGCTAAACGAAAATACGCTCAATTAGTTAGTTTGAAGGAACCGCTTTTAGCATCCACTACTTTTTCTCAATTAGGAATTATATTTTGTCGTGAAAAAGATACGCTGAGATCTTTGGCATTATTTAAAACGGCATTGATGATAAAACCAGACAATGATATTGCGAGATTTAATTATGAATTAATAAAAAGGCAATTTCATCCTAAAAAAAATAAAAGTCAACCATTGCCAATTTATCAAAAAAATCCACCGGTCACACAACAGCAGACACTGGAAGATCAGAAAGAAATTGAAAAAAATAATTCTCAAAAAGACTTGTTAAAAACCCTAAAAAACTACGGATTAACACCAGAGAAAGCAAAAATAATTTTGGAAGGAATGAAAAATAGTGAAATTCAATATATTCAACAAAAACAAAATTTATTAAAAAGTAAAGAGTCACGAATCACTAAAAATTGGTAAAATTAACTTTTATGAGTACTCAAGAAGTATATATTGTATCGGCAGTGAGAACGCCGATTGGAAGTTTTGGAGGAGCTTTAGCAAGTCTTTCAGCTACCCAGTTAGGTAGTATTGCAATCAAAGCGGCTATTGAAAAAGCAGGTATAAAACCCGAAATAGTAGAAGAAGTTATCATGGGAAATGTAATTTCTTCTAATCTCGGACAAGCACCTGCTCGTCAGGCTGCTTTAGGAGCTGGATTACCCCCGCAAGTACGCTGTACAACCGTGAATAAAGTGTGTGCCTCTGGGGCAAAAGCCATTATTTATGCTGCTCAAAGTATTATGTTAGGTATTACAGACGTAGCAGTGGCTGGAGGTATGGAAAGTATGTCAAATGCTCCATTTTATGTTCCAAATGCACGATTTGGCTATAGATTTGGCTCAAGTACATTGGTGGATGGGCTGGAAAAAGACGGGTTAATGGATGCTTATGAACAAATTCCTATGGGATTTTATGCAGATCAAACCGCTCGTAAATACGGATTTAGTCGTGAGACACAGGACGCTTTTGCCATTGAGTCTTATAAAAGGGCGCAAGAAGCAACAGAAAATGGATTTTTTGACGATGAAATTATTCCAATAGAAATTCAAACCAAAAAAGGCTTAGTTACCGTTTCAGAGGATGAAGAATTTAAAAAAGTGAATTTCGAAAAAATTCCTACCTTAAAATCTGCCTTTGAAAAAAGAGGAACCGTTACAGCCGCTAATTCTTCAAATTTAAATGATGGGGCGTGTGCTTTGGTGTTAATGTCCAGAAAAAAAGCAGAAAGATTGGGTTTACTTCCTTTGGCCAAAATTATTGGTTTTGCCGATTCTGAACAAGAACCAGCTTTATTTACTACTTCACCAACCGTAGCAGTTCCAAAGGCCATCAAAATGGCAAATTTAATTAAGGAAGAAATAGATTATTTTGAGATTAATGAAGCATTTTCGGTAGTACCTTTGGCTTTTGAGAAAATGATGGATATTCCGCATAGAAAAGTTAATATTTTTGGCGGTGCTGTTGCCTTAGGCCATCCGCTAGGAGCATCAGGAGCAAGAATATTAACAACCCTAATTTCTGTACTTAAACATACAAAAGGCCGTTATGGTGCGGCTGGTATTTGCAATGGAGGTGGCGGAGCATCCGCAATTGTAATTGAGAGAATGTAAAAGGATTTTCGATTTTCGATTTTCGATTTCGAATTTAATATTTGAAATCGAAAATCTGAAATCAAAAATCCGAAATCGAAAAGATGAATACGATAAATACAACAAATTTTAATTTTCCAAATCAAACAGGTTTCTACCAAGGTAAAGTTCGTGATGTCTATTCCTTTGAAAATCTTTTGGTTATGGTCGCTTCGGATAGAATTTCCGCCTTTGATGTAGTTCTTCCAAGTGCAATTCCTTACAAAGGGCAAGTATTGAATCAGATCGCTGAACATTTTTTGAATGCTACTCGTGAAATTGTTCCAAATTGGCTTATAGCTACTCCGGACCCAAATGTAAGTGTGGGTTTAAAATGCGAAACTTATCCCGTTGAAATGGTAGTAAGAGGCTATTTGGCAGGTCATGCCTGGCGCACTTATCATTCAGGAAGTCGTGTTTTGTGCGGGGTTACGCTGCCAGAGGGGTTGAAAGAAAACGACAAATTACCAAGGCCTATCATTACGCCCACTACCAAAGCAGAAGAAGGACACGATCAAGACATATCTCGAGAAGATATTCTTTTGCAGGGTATGATTTCTGAGGAAGATTATAGCAAACTTGAGAAATATACTTTAGCGTTATTTACGAAAGGAACAGAAATGGCGGCTAAACAAGGCTTGATTTTGGTGGATACCAAATATGAATTTGGTAAAAAGGAAGGGCAAATCACGCTGATTGATGAAATTCACACGCCTGATTCTTCAAGATATTTTTATTCAGAAGGTTACGAACAACGTCAAACAAACAACCTACCTCAAAAACAATTATCTAAAGAATTCGTTAGAGAATGGTTAATTTCAAATGGTTTTCAAGGAAAAGAAGGGCAAAAAATTCCTGAAATGTCCGAACAATGGATTAATCAAATTTCAGAACGATACATTGAACTTTTTGAAAAAGTAAGCGGTAAAAAATTTGAGAAAGATACCTCAAATGACATTTTTAATAGGGTCGAGACGAACATAAATAATTATCTAAAAGTAAGCGGTAACTAATGTGGCATGCAGTTTACTTGCCATCGAATTTAAGTTTTTATCTTGAAATAAAGTAAATAATTAAAGATTTGATCGACTTTTGCTGCGAACTAAAAAACTATCATTTTTACTTCATGTAAAAAATTTTTTAAACAAAAATATGGAATTTAAGGTAGAAAAAAACGAACAATTCGCTCTAATCGAACTTAAAGAAAATTCTTTAACGCAAGAGAATTCACCAGAACTTGAAGAAATAGTGAGAAAACTTTTCAGAGAAGGTTACGGGAATTTAATTTTGGAATTTAATTTAGTTGATAATTTAGACGGATTCGGTATTTCTTTAATCCGTAAAGCCAACAAGATTTGCTTGAATGAATTGGGTCTTTTAATTATTGTCACGAAAAATGATGATATTATTAATCAATTAGATGGTGCAAAAATTGAAGATTTAACGGTCATGCCAACTGTTCAAGAGGCCATTGATGCGGTGTATTTGAATGAATTGGAAAATGATTTCCAGTCGGACGAAGATGATGAATACGACCATGGCGAATACGAAGGCAGTGGAGTAAACGAAGATGATTACTGATTATTAGAGAAAAACAAACAAGAAAGCCTTTTCTTACGGTAGTTTGATGAGGCTTTTTCTTGGTTATAGGCCTTCATTATTTTTTTACCTCCCAAATATTATGGATATAATTTCCAAATCTTGAATAATCCATTGAGTAGATTTATTTAACCTTTATGCCACTAAATAAATAATAACCATTAACCCAAATCACATTGAGTTTTCATTTAACAATTTTAGGTACTGGTTCAGCAACACCTGTTCTTTCAAGAAATCCAACCGCTCATTATCTACAAATTGAGCAAGAAGGCTATTTGATTGATTGTGGCGAAGGTACTCAAAATCAAATACTTCGTTATAAACTCCGAGCTACTCGGCTTAAATATATCTTTATTACTCATCTTCACGGGGATCATTATTTTGGTCTGATTGGGCTCATTTCGAGCTTGAACATGCACCGCAGAACGGAAGATTTATGGGTTTTTGGCCCAAAAGGCTTAGCCGAGATAATTACTATTCAATTAAAATATTCCGATACTTGGTTGAATTTTAAATTACATTTTATTGAAACAAATACTAAAAGATCCTATCAGCTTTTTGAAAATGAACATATTACCGTAACGACCATTCCTCTGGTTCATCGGATTGAATGTTGTGGATTTCTATTTAGAGAAAAACTTAATCAGTACAAAATTGTGAAAGACAGAATACCTTCGGATTTGACGATTGAGCAAATCAAGACCTTGAAAGGTGGTGAGAATGTGATTACGGAGGATGGTTCCGTCATATTTGATTTTAGAGATTATACAATTCCCATGGTTAAAGGTAAAAGTTACGCTTTTTGTTCAGATACCCTTTACAACGAACCTATCATTGAAATTATTAAAAACGTGGATTTGCTATACCACGAAGCTACCTTTTTGGATGAACTCAGTACACGAGCCACTCAAACTAATCATTCAACGGCTAAACAAGCCGGCAAAATAGCAAAACGTGCCGAGGTTGGTAAATTAATTATCGGTCATTTTTCATCAAGATATAAAGAATTGGATAAACTTTTGGCCGAGGCAAAAGCTATTTTTCCAAACACTTCTTTGGCCGAAGAGGGGAAGACGATCGAGATAATATGATTGCTGATTCATATTCTATCCGTAATTCACTTATTTATTTTAAAACTACCATATCTTTTTGACTCACTTGGTTTTGATTTATTTTGGTGTGGCAGTTCAAGTTAAAAAAGGAAAAATTAAATTTGCGACTTCGATTCTATTACTGTGAGCAGGAATAACACTTCCTTTTAGTGCGTTGATTATCATAATTTTCAACGTTTCAGACGCTATGGTGGTGTTATTCGGCGTTGTTGCACGACTAAGTTCATGCAATATCTAGCCATTTATCCATATTTCTGACATTCATTTGGGAGAAGATAATTAAGAATTAGGTTAGGAGTGGAGCAATTTCGATATAAATTTAACCGTTTTTTACGAGCGTTTTTATTGCCTTCACCAATAATAAATTTGCATACATGATAGTTAAAAATAAATTCTTTTAAAATGGCTATAACCTCTGAATATGTACGGAGCTATCCGCTTAAGCAATTACAAAATCCTCCCAAAATCGATAATAAAATTTTCGGTTTTCGTTTCTTGAATGACCAAATGAAATTTGAGAAATATGCTTTCGGAAATATGATTATTATGCCCAATACTGGAGGAACTGCAGGAATTAGAAACAGAGAATTAAATGCGGATATTGTTTTTTGGAATCGTAAAAAATAGATTAGGAAAAACTTCGAATCTTCGACAGCTTTTAGTTTGCCGTGCTCAGCTGTGCTCTCTGCTGATGTTGCTTGAGTTTCAAATAAACGCTGGAGTGCTTTAACCTTGGAGGAACAAACAAAATTTCCACCAATTTTTCAAATATTGTTATAGCGTTAATATCAAATCCGGATGAGTGGAAAGATGCCGTTGAAAATATGTACAATTGGATTGACTATGGTTGTTAACTAGCCTATTTAATTTTTCCAAAAGGTGAAGAATTAAGAATTTATACAACCAATGGAACAATTGATTTAATTATTGGATTTGATAATGTGTTTTCGGGAGAAAATATTTTACCAAATTTAGAATTCGATTTAAGTTTCTTAAATTCAAAGATTTAACGAATTAGACTTATCCAGCCTTTAAATTCTCTGGCTGTAAATTTTAGAAAATAATAATAATCTGCCGAAGAAAACTCTCCACCTGTCCACTTAAAATTTCTATCCGTAGATTTATAGATGGAAATTCCCCAACGATTAAAAATCTCTATAAATTCAAATTTCTCCGAGCAGCTATTCTCGGGTAAATCGAGGGTGAAGAAGTCGTTTTTACCATCACCATTTGGCGTGAAAATGTTTGCGGGGGTGAAAATATCAAAATTGGAAATCTTATTTTTCAGCGTAATTTTTACCGAAACAGTATCAAAACGATTTGGGCTGCATGCATTATCTTCTGCGATGAAATTAATTTTGTATTCTGCTTGATCTTTTCCTTTCAATAAACTACAATCAGGCTTCCAAGCGAAAGGATTTGTGATTTTTGCAATGCCATTTTTATCCGTCCAAATCATTCCCACTGACTTCAAATCAAAACCTTGCGGTTGTGCATACAGTTTCAAAGGATCAAAATTAGGGTCGGTTGAAATTACGTCAAAATTGATCGGTTGTGGTTCAGTTCCATCTAAAATTACCTCAATTGTATTATTCTGAAGACTTGTTTTTACTTCGGGTGGGTCGCTTATCGGTTTTACAGCTTTCAAAGTTACTGAAATACTATCCTTTAAATTTCTTCCGCAACGATTATCCGTCACAAGGAAATCAACAATATAATCTTCTTTCCGGTCTGGGTCGCAAATCGGCATCCAAGTGAATGGCGAAGTTAGTTTTCCAAGGCCCGATGCATCCGCAAAACTCATTCCCGCAGCGGCGAGGGTGAATCCTCTTCCACGGGCTGTGAGTGAGATGTTATCATTATCTTTATCAATACCAAATACACTGAATTTTAATAAGTTGCCAAGTAAAACTTCTCCTTTCTGGTTTATTAAATCCGTGCTGACAAAGGGTGAAGCATTGGGTCTTGGCTCAATGAACACTTGCATTCTTAGGGTTGTCGTGAGTGGTTGCGGACATCCATTATCGGTTGCTACCACATCAAAAATAACAGGTTTTCCATCGAAGGATTCAGTGCATTCATCAAAACAAACCTCTGATCTAAGCGTATCCTGTGTGGATGAAATCAGCAAGGTCGAAGGAGTAATTATTGGTACATTTTTGAAATTTATAGGTACAATCTTCATGCTGACAAATTGATTGGTGTCCCTATCCGTCGCCAAAATAGTTAAGCATCTTTTTTCACCCGCTTTTATGTTGATGACGGTATTAGAATTATTGATTTCTGCTTTACCTTTTTCTCTAAACAGCACCTTGGGTGCATTGTTAATCGGACAATCAATGGCTTTTAATTGGAAATCTCGCCTAACCTCCCCAATTTTTACGCCCTTTCGGTATTCTTCCGTCAAAACACAAAAAACGTATAGGCCTTCTCGGTTTACGGTTACGGTCAATTGACCAGTTCTTGCATTGACTTTTAGCGGATCAGGGCCAGGCATGACATTTTTTAAACTATAAACAGAACCCCATTGAACTAATGAATAATTACTACTACCGGTGGGTAAAACTGGATTTGGTTGAGCGGCGGTACTGAAACCATTGTAGGGAGTTGCTAAACTATACACCAGACTGTCGCCGTCGATATCCGTGGCACCAAACTCGAAAGTAAACGGGCGATTGATACAAATATAGTCCCCAGTAAGTGTTTTGAAAGCAGGAGAGGAGTTGAGAAAGATAACTCCATTTTGTTTTTGAGCAGGAAATGCTAAATAAAAAACCGATGCGGCTCCTCCAGGATTTTGGATGTTTGAAATGATATTATTCCGGCAACACCGTTCCCATGCAATGTAGTATCCCTGTGAGTCACTAAAATCGTCGGGAGATAGATTTATAAGTACACCGTATTGCAACAGTCTAGTTCTGACTGCATTGCTCTGCACACAGGCAGGATTTGTGTAAGAAATTAGATTATTATTTACCAACTGAAGTGTGGCATAACCCATGAAGAAATTATCTCTTTTTCGAAAAATTCCTAAATTCAAAGTTTGGTCAACTGCCCCATTTGACCCATTAATATCATCAAAATACAGATTCAAACTTAATTTATGGGTAATACCAGTTTGCCCTTTAACAACCGATAATTCAATTTCTCCGCCCACAATATGCGTTGCAAAAATGGGAGTAAAATTAAAAAATATTAAAAGTATTGTTAAGTAAAAGTGTTTCATCGCATTAGGAAGATTATTTGATCTAATATACTCATATTTTTTTTCACTTTCTTGTTCTGATTGGTATTTCCGTTGGTGGGCTATAAGTATAAATATGTTATGATGATTGCCAAACTTATTGAGTAGCAAAAAATGAAATAATTTTTTCAGCGTTCATTAATTTTGGTTTTGACGAGATTGTAAAAAAATATATACACACAAAAATTGTTGTTAAATTTAAAGATTTTTTGGTTCATGTCTCTAATTAAATCATTATTTTGTCCGAAAATAAAAAGGTTGCTTGGTTGGGTCTTCGGCAATTTATGCAAACGCAAAAAATGTTTAATATTTTTAAAATCCGACTACATACAAAGATTTTATGGATTTTATTTTAAAATATTTTTTGAAACTGCATTTTTGCTAAATGTTGTAAAATGGTTTTATTATTTGGAATGATGCAGTTTTTTTTTGTTTAAATGTAAAATTATAATTCTTAAAATAGCCTGTTATGAGTAAATTTCTGTTAAAATATCGAAAACTAGTATATTAAACTGTTTTATTAAAATTGTATCTAACCAAGATAAAATTTTATATAATCTTGATATTACGCTATACCAATGATTCTTTGGCAAAAAGCTATTTTTTCCAAAGAAATTATTGTATATATTTGTAACAGCAAAACAGAAGGTGCACAATCTTCTTTATTTCAGTACATTAATTTTCCTTTTAATTGACAAAACCTTCAATTTATCTGGTAATTTTTTTTTAAGTGATTAAATCACAACTTTACAAGTAAACAACAAGTAGTTTACGGTGTTCACAGGAAACTAAATCTTAAGCTACAGATAAATTGCTACTTTACTTTTAGATTGTTTCTTTATAAAAATGCCAAATGTTAAGACCATGAATAATATAGAAAATAAAGGGTTGTATCGTAGAGAATTTGAGCATGATGCTTGCGGAATCGGTTTCGTGGCAAACATGAAAGGGCGCAAATCTCATAAGGTTGTGGCGGATGCGATTCAGATGCTTATTCGCATGGATCACCGTGGCGCTTGTGGTTGTGACCCAAATTCTGGTGACGGTGCGGGAATTCTCCTACAAATTCCCCACGAATTCTTTTTGGAAGAATGTACAAAATTAGGAATCGACCTACCTTCAGCTGGGGAGTATGGCGTGGGAATGACTTTCTTTCCGAAAGATGAAGCAACTCGTGCAGAATGCAAAGAGATTATTACTCGTAAAGCTAAAAAATTAGGCTTAGAAATCTTAGGTTACAGAATTGTACCACGTGATAATGCAGAAATTCAAGGGGCTGAATCAGGAAATACTGAGCCTCAAATGGAACAACTGTTTATTAAACGTCCTGCCAATTTGATGGATGAAATGGCGTTTGAACGTCGATTATACGTTTTTCGTCAAGCGACAGCCCGTGTTATCAACGAAACCGTAAAGCACATTGATAATAAATTCTATTTTGCTTCGCTTTCTGCTCGGACCATTATTTATAAAGGGATGCTTACAACCATGCAAGTTCCCAACTATTTTGAAGATTTGAAGCGTGAGGAATTCACTTCGGCACTTGCCATTGTTCACTCTCGTTTTTCAACCAATACTTTCCCAGAATGGAAATTGGCGCAGCCTTTCCGATTTATCGGTCACAATGGTGAAATAAATACGGTAAAAGGTAATTCTGCTTGGATGCAAGCCCAATCAGCACTTTTTGAGTCCGAATTCTTCACCAAAGAAGAGCTGGATATGATTCTGCCTGTTGCTCAATTGGGGCAGTCAGATTCAGCCGTTTTGGATAACGCCATCGAATTGTTATACATGAGTGGGCGCTCGCTTCCCCACGTCTTGATGATGCTGATTCCGGAAGCGTGGGACGGAAATGAGCAAATGGAGCAATATAAAAAAGATTTCTACGAATTTCATGCCGCCATAATGGAGCCTTGGGATGGACCAGCTTCGATTTCTTTTACGGATGGAAAAATTATCGGGGCAACTTTGGATAGAAACGGTTTACGTCCATCAAGGTATTGGGTTACGGATGATGATTTCGTCATCATGGCTTCGGAAGCAGGTGTTTTGGATATTGACCCTTCGAAGGTCATTTCAAAAGGTCGTCTTCAACCAGGCAAAATGTTTGTGGTTGATATGGAAGCGGGTAGAATTATTCCTGATGGAGAATTAAAAGAGAAAATTTGTCAACAAAACCCTTACGGCGAATGGCTGAAGAACAATAAAATCAAAGTGGAAGATTTGCCAAAAGCGGGTGCAGAATATCGTACGCCATTTGAACGTGAATTATTATTACGACAGCAAGTATTTGGATTTACGACCGAAGATTTACGGATATTGTTGGCTCAAATGGTGGAGACGGCTAAAGAAGCGATCGGTTCGATGGGCGTTGATACGCCTTTAGCCATTCTTTCAGATCAGGCGCAACATTTGTCTTATTATTTCAAACAACTTTTTGCCCAAGTGACAAATCCACCAATCGACTCAATTAGAGAGCGGACAGTAATGTCACTTTTGTCAGATATTGGTGGTTTGAAAAACTTATTGCAAGAATCACCCGAACACTGTCGTCAAATCGAAATTCGTCAACCAGTTCTGACCAATGAAGAGATTGAGAAAATTCGTTGGATAGATCATAAAAATTTCCAAACAAAATCAATTCATACCACCTTCCGTGCGAATGGAAAAGAGGGAGAATTGAAAAGAGCCTTAAATAGAATTTGTCAATATTCGGAAGATGCTGTTGATGATGGATACGCAATTATTTTATTGACCGACCGTGGGGTAGATTCTTCGCACGCTCCCATTCCTTCTTTGTTATCGGTTGCGGCGGTCCATCATCATTTAATTCGCAAAGGTAAAAGAGCGCAAGTGGGTTTAATTGTGGAAGCAGGAGATGTATGGGAGACGCATCAGTTTGCGACTTTGATAGGTTTTGGAGCATCAGCGGTAAATCCATATATGGCATTTGAGACGATCAAAGGCATGAAAGATAAAGGCATTTTACAAGTAGATTATTCTTACGAAAAACTGCAAGCCAATTACATCATAGCAGTTAACGGTGAATTATTGAAGATTTTCTCAAAAATGGGAATCTCAACGCTTCAATCATACCAAGGTGCGCAAATTTTCGAAATCGTTGGTTTGAGCAAAGAAGTAGTGGATATTTATTTCACGGGCGCAATTTCGAGAATTGGGGGTATTGATTTAGAAGGAATTGCCAAGGAAGCCATGATTAAGCATAAAAATGGTTATCCAGAATTGCCAGTAGCTAATCCAAAATTAGAAGTCGGAGGAATTTATCAGTGGAAACAACGGGGAGAAGCCCATTTATTTAATCCTGAGTCAATCCATTTGTTGCAACAATCGACCAA
>Ga0114959_10002507_pt1 | contig 14975 bp, 15 predicted proteins | sample C_130625_EF_Meta_FD_87317 | JGI IMG/M metagenome (GOLD analysis project Ga0114959, IMG submission 87317) | Freshwater microbial communities from Lake Croche, Canada to study carbon cycling - C_130625_EF_MetaG | ecosystem: Environmental > Aquatic > Freshwater > Lake | place: Lake Croche, Canada...
TCCGATTTCTGAATCTTATAGAAAAGGTCGTTGTGATAGTTGTAGCGTAAGGTAAGCCAACCGGCGTCCAGGACACCTACTGCGATAGCAGAACCAACAATCGCTTCCACTGCGTTCATCGCTTCTTGATAAGGTATACTGTTTTTATAGACGGCTTAATATGGAACTTGAGGGTCTAGGTTGTTCGCTGGTTGGACGCGCCCTTTATTGCTTTTGTAATGAACAAAATAGCTGGGTTCCCTGGGAGTTCATATCCGGCTCCCCCTACGCCTGTCGTATTTTGGTTTGTGGTGCCGGTGTAGACACTCTTGAACTTGAGCACGACTGGACATTTGTAGTTCGCCCTAGTGGGTTGGGTAAAGAGTGGTCGTGCCTTGCTACCATTATGAAGGGTATGAGCAATGGTATGGGAGTAACCGGCTCGGTACTTATTGTATTTAGTGTCGGCTCTCCCAAGGCACCACCTGGATTCCTAACATTTATGGATGGTGTGCTGGGTGAGGGACGGACGCTTTTGACGCGCATTTGGCTCGGTGAACATATTGAAATCCCTACAATTCCGGATGCCATCTTCTTTCCTCTTGGCGTACCGGCGCATACAATGTATGATATGATTCATCGGCTTCCTGGGCGAACGGGGCATGAGGGGTTTACAATGACGGGGGATTGGTCGCTTATTGTGAAGGCTACGGCTGAGCAGGGACTCGGGCTTGTAGTGAGCGATATTGGGGAATCCCGCTGGTCGTTATTCTGGCATAAGATTGCCGATTCCGATACAGAAACGGATACAACCCGTTTTCGTAAAGGTATGCGCCTTCTGCGACTTGGAACACATATAATGGAGCGTTGCGGAGCAGGATTTATTGGTGCTTCGTCACAGAGTGGAGCTCAATAATATTCGGGTTGGTTAGTGCTCAGTGGAAGAGCTTGAACGTGCCCTTCTTCGCCTTGTATCCCGCCTTGACAAGGTGCTTGAGCGCCTTCTTGCCAGCCGCCGAGGCGCGACGGCTTACAATGCGACCGTGCTTGTTCTGCTTGAGGTCGTTGCGGGTCAGACCGCCGGACGTGTGGTGCGCCGTGCCGTGCCAGACCTGCGCACGGGTGCCAACGCGGGGCATCTTGCCACCCGCTTGTACGTTGTTGTTGCGCTTATTCTTGCGAGTACGATTTGCCATAGTGGTTTCTATCTAAATAGAAGATTTTTCTCTAGGAACGAACACTCTTTATCCTTATGCGTGTTCGCTTTTAGAACCGTCTTTTCTATCCACTGTTCTAGATCTGCCAGTTCGTCTGTCGGGTCCAATGAACGGGCGTGTTGTAGAGAGATGGAGGACCGCTGATTATAGAATTCACGGTCTTGCTTGAGTTTACGCAACGTTTTCACCCACTCGGCAAGGTCGTTGCGGTCGCAATACAACGCAGCGTCGCCACAGCATTCCATCAGTCCAGGAGTGGCGGAAACGACAACAGGGATACCGGAAGACATTGCCTCCACCGCAGTACGCCCCCACGTCTCTTCTTTGGACGGCATAATCATCACCCACGTCTGAGCATATACATCCTTAATCTGTGTGGTATGCTCAATATACTTGAGATTCGGGAGGGTTTTGTCGGTGATTTGCTTACGATATCCGCCAATAATACCTAAGAACTCTTGCTCGGGCATCGCCGTTGCCAACTGTATAAGAAGCGGTCCTCCCTTATTTTCATTTACGTTACTCAATGTGACATATTTTGCTTCTTTCTTCGGCGCGTCAAGATGTGAATGATAGATACCATAATTGCGATAATCTACCGGCGGTCTTACAATACGTATAAAGTCATCGGGTAAATCCTTACGGGATGCCTTCAAACTATGCGAATTGAAAATCGCCCACTGACGTCCTTTGAGTCTATCGTCGAACCAGTAGGGTCCTACCGCTCTTACATAATTATCAGTATGGACCCATTCCAAGAAAGGTATACCAAACTTATGAGCTATCCATAGCGACTGTTTACGGTAAAAATAGGAATGGCTCATTAAGACGTGTGTATCTTTCAGGAGTTCAAACAAGATTTTAGTATTGTATAAGTCAAAGCAACGGACACCCTCATACGTCTTATTCGGGTATCCAGGTGTACCAACCCAAATATCGTATAAATACGGTTTCTTAAGGAGATGCTTATTCATCGTGTGTGCGCAAATCTCGGATCCCGCGTTGACAAAAGGGACATAATCGTGTAGAATCCACAGTACACGAATGCGGGTACCAGGTGGGTCAATGGTATCCCACGACGGCCAATTCTCGTACTCAATGGACGCCGCCTTTTCGGGGGAAATAGTCAATACATGTTTTGACCTTGCGTCTCCGAAAACTAGAAGCACAATACATAAGGCTAGTAAATACAGCCAAATGTCTTTTAACATTCCTTAATTGGGTATTATATTTTGGGTACTGGCATCCGCATCTTGTTTTGACTTGATAGGAGTTCCGTACCAGCTATCCATTAGTTGCGTATTATAGGGAATCCTGTTCTTCAAACAATAGAGTATGTAGCGCATCATTCGGTAGATATTCCACTGGTCCGCTACGCCGGCAAAATGTAGTAGAAAATCGCCTGGCTGGAAAAGCCTTGCCGTGGGGTCCGTAGCGAGATTTTTCGGACCAAATAGGTAAGCGTTGAATCGTGCGTGGTCATTAATAGTCTCTATCTTGATGGCATCGTTGGGATTAGTATTATAGAGATGAAGCATTGCCGCGTTTTCCCACCAAATATGGTGGATAAACTCCGTCTGTTGGTATGTGCGTAGGATAAAATCCTTTAGCCAGGCGGATTTGCCACGCAGAAGCATATTGCCTGAATTAAGGTTGCCACATACGTCTCGGGTCCACAGTAGGTCCTTACCAGGAGGCAGAAGGGGAAGAATGTGACTGGTAAGAGGAAGATCGTAATTGGTGATAATTACGTCGGCATCGGACCAAAATAGATAATCGTACATGTCAATAAACGTTAGAATATAGCGGAGCTTTGACCAGGGAATGGGTCGTGTGCGATCCCATACTTCCTTACCACCTACGTGAAAATCGTATCCGTGCTTTTTTGCGTATATACGCTTCGTTTGAAGACCTGGTTCCATCGCCTTTGTATAATCGGCGCCAATAATCATCGTGATAATAGCGATTCTAGGGTTATTTTGCTGCATGGTGATGGTGTTGGTGCGGCAAAAAATTGAAGCCTGTGAAATAGATTCTATAATTTATACACAATCATGTCCTTAAGTAATCCTATTGTTTCGATGGTGTGTGTCCTTCCTTCTACAACTACAGCGCCCCTTGTAAAATACGTTAAAAATAATGAAGGTAATTACGTCTGCCCTCATCAAGGTTGTATCAAGATTACTACGAAGCAAAATACTATGTATTATCATATTATGAAAAATCATAGTACAAATCTGCCATTTCAGTGTAATCGGTGTGCGAATACTCCGCAGTTCTTACAGAAATCAGGATATATGAATCATTTGGCAACAAAACACGCCGATAACTTGAAATTGTCAGAAAAGGAAAAAGAAGTTCTAGGCGGTATTACGGAAAATCCGGTTGCTGCGGTATCCTTCAAGTGTCCCTCACCTGGGTGTACACAGAAGACACATACGAAATCAAATATGCTAATTCATTATGCTAGAACTCACGCAAGGGATTGGATTCCGTCCTATGTTCGTGGAGAACCATGTAAGCGTTGCCATCACCTTTATGCCTCCTCCTCTGCTTATCTTTATCATACTATCGCTTGTTATAATACATTGATACCCGCTGATCAGTTGAACATCATCTCACGAATTAAGTAAAGACCATGGTAACCAATTGCCGCGAATCCTAATAATAGCATCATCTCAAAATAACGCCGACTTGCATCCTTTTTCAAATATCCTAGAATCAAAAGGATAGGTGCTACAAGTAAAATATGAATCCAGTTTACCCACGCGCTATGACCATCCTTTAACTTGAGATAGGCTTTGTAAGAATGGTAGAAGAGCACCACAAGACCTAATATACCCACGGCTGTAAATACATGCTCTGGTACATTTTCACGTTGAAGACCTACATAAATAAATGCCGGTCCTACAGCTAACAGATGAAACAGATGACGAGATAAATCTGGGATGGCGGACATCACTCTAAAAAATGATAGGTATTTTCTTTTTCTGCTCGGATGTTAAATGGGACTTTCGTTATTTTGCGATGGGTCTGCGCGAAATAATGGACGGATAGGGGCAAAGGCAGGGTTCGGCGTTCATATTTGTGACGGAACTACTGTTGTTCATCAGCATTCGGCTAAGATTCCGGGACATGAACCACAAACGAATCAACGCGCTGAGCTTAGGGCTTTAGAGTATGTTATTAATTACATTGCCGATGGGCGAGTCGCGGGGGCGACTATATACACCGATTCTAAATACGGTATTGATGTAGTCACCAAATGGTGTGAGGGCTGGGCGCGAAAGGGGTGGCGAAAGGCAGATGGCAAACCGGTTCTACACCAGGATATCATTCAGCCTATGTGGGCTCGGTGGCAAACAATTCGTTTAGTGACATCTATGGTACATGTACCGGCTCATACCAGCGGAGTTGACTTTGCCTCACGAGGAAATGCGGAAGCAGATCGGTTGGCAACATCTATGACGGAATAACTGGTATTTATAATTTTTAATCGTATAAAGTAGGATGAATCCCCAGAAACTGTATAATTTTATACTTTGGGTGCTGGTTATGGGATTTGTAGGCATTGTCTTTTACCGTATGTTCACCTCCTATAGCCCCGCCCACATTGACGATATCTGGATTATCAATCTAGACCGTGATAAGGAACGATGGGATTCTGTAAATGCTAAAACGGCACGATTGGGGGGAATAGTACACCGGTTTCCTGCTATGGATGGAAAGACGATTACTGAACGTGAAGGTATTCATAAGATGGGGGTTGGCTACTATCTTACTACAATGCAAAACAAACGCGACGAAATTATAAACAAAGGTGTTATCGGTTGCTGGTTATCTCACAAACAATTATTACAAAAGTTAGAGCAACAAGATCATCAAAATGACTATGGACATCTAATTTTAGAAGATGACGTTGCTATTCCCGATGATTTCTTATCAGGACACGATACCTGGTCGCATTTAGCAAAAAATATTCCTGGTGATTGGGATATAGTCTATCTAGGAATGGGTGGAAATCCACAGGGTATCCCGATAGCAGATAATATTATCAAACTTACTCCAAATAGAAGAGAGCAATATGGCACATACGCATATTTAGTGAAGCATGGCTCTATCAAAACCAAACTTCTACCCGCACTTCGTTTTATGACTGATGCTATTGATGAGCAATACAATACATTATTTGATGATATTAACGCATATTGTATTCGTCCTGGTATCATAAATCCAGACGAAGTAACCGGCAAAAAATCAAGTATATTGGCTATACATTAATGTTTGATTTAGCTGCAAGTACATCATTATATCGTACTGTCGGTGGATCGCATACATAAATATTCCAATGGTCTGCCATCATATCATAGTGAACATCAATCTCATTTGTCATGTGTTTGATGCTCGGTAATATCTTCGTCTTCAAAGCCCCGTGGCGTACAAGATACGCATGGGCTCCCCAATTACCCTTGTTATACGTGGTTGTCATCTTCTTGACACCTGGTGCCACATCCGTACCTATAATCGGCTTCTTGATTCCTAAAAAGACCATATCCCAATCGGAAGGAATATGTTTAGAAACCTTAGACCAATTATCATTGCCCGTCAGAAAATCTGTAGGAAACTCGGCATCGTCTTCGCAAATAAGGTGTCCAGCATTATCACTGGCATGTTGCTCTGCTAGATACGTTAGAAGACGCTTATGGGAAATCCAGCAACCGACCGCGCCTACGTTTGCTGATGTAATTTTATCGGTTGTTTTATCTTTTTCAAAATCACGCGAAAGTGTTACAACATAACCGGCTCCGTACTTCTGCGCCTGGTCTCTTGTAAGGTCCTTGCCATAAGTAGCCGACCATCGGTGAATCATAGTATGAAGATGGTTTGTTTTTGTTCGAATATTTTGCCATCGCTCAGCATCCTTATCAAGATTAATTACCCAAATATCTTGAATTTTAGGAGCTGTTAGTGTACCCCAACTCATAAATAATGCTATAATTGCCAGTGATGACACAACTGCAATTAGAAAGAGTCCTATACCTTTGATAGGCTTAAGTTTTGCCATCCTTATATTGTATTTGGATTATTTTCTTAGTTTAATAAAGTTTTAAGATAGTCTGCCGATTCTAACGCTCCCTCCATCCATGTTTGCTCCATGCTTATAGACTCGCCCGTTAGATAAAGATTTGGCTCAGGATTATGTGCTATTTTAGATGCCTCTTCTGGACTGTAATCTCCAGGAAGCCAATATGTACATCCATTTGGCCAATCGTGCTTCTTCAAATAGGTCGGCTTTGTGATTGTTTTATCGGGAAAGAGTTTTGTCAACTCCTGATGAAGTGTCTCTTCCAAAGCAGGACCATCAAGTTTACGCCAATAGTCTGTATCATCGCCATCTGTATACGAAATCATAATCAAACCGGATTTGGAGTCAATAGGGATAATAAAACGCAACGGACCATCGGTCACAACCTTTTCCTTGATATCCAATGGCGGTTGATAAACAGCATAAATACGCAAAAGAGGACTTGTTGCTAACTGCTTCATAATAGGCATATTTTTGAGAATGCTAAAGTCGCCGTATCCGCAACGACAGGTTGCGATAATCACACGCGATGCCTGATACTTGAAAGGTAATTTACGTTTGCCACGGATTCCTGTGATTTCGAACAAATCGGGTGCTAGTCGTTGGATGTTTGTGACTTTGTGTCGGCTTTTGAGCGTGGCACCGGCTTTGTCGGCAGCGTCGTGAAGATGCGTTGTGATGGCGTCTAGCCCTTCTACGACTCCGTAATAGTCGGCTGATTTGTCGGTTCCCATTGGTTTGTTTGGGGCAAAAAGGGGTAGGGCAACATCGGCGCGTAGGAGATTGAATTCGGACCAGTAGGGGTAATATTTCAGTACTGCCTCTAGGTCTTTGGGGACGAGTTCTGCTACGGTATGTGTAGCAAGTACTTCGTCGGGTAGGGTTTGTAAGACGTGTCGTAGGGGTTCAAAAAGCTGTACGAAGGGATTAGGGTGCCCGTTAACGGTACTTTCCGTGCCGATGGGATAGGTATGAAGTCCGAAACGTTTGACCAGTGCGGTAACTCGCTTATGTGCGTGAAAGACGCGACCGGCTCCGATTTCGTACTGAAGTCCTTTGGATTTATCGCGGTAGGTAATAACTCTGCCGCCCCAAATCTTATATTGTTCCAGCACAAGCACATTAGCGGATTTCTTGTCGGCAAGAAACTCGGCAATAGATAAACCAGCCAGACCACCCCCAATGATGATAGTCCGCCCCACATTCATTTACTTACTTATTACAAAGATTCAATCCATTTACAGATTTCCTCAGTATTGCTACCCTGAAACTGTCCTACAACCTTCTTGGGCTTGAATGCCATAAAGGTAGGGAATCCTCGGACGCCACAAAAACCGGCGGTGTAGTCGTTCTTGGTATGCTCACACTTCCAGAGCGTGAGTCCCTTAGCGGTGGCAGCAGCGTCTACCCTTGATAGGTCAATATTACGGCAGTAGCCACACCAGGTAGCCGTAAAATAGACCAAGAACGTCTTATCGGACTTGCGCATACCATCTATTGGCGCCCCATTGGGGTCGGCGAGCCATAGTGTCTCAAAATCGTTCTGCGTTTCTAGCATCTTCATCCGTATTGTTTACTAATAACGTCATAAAATCCTTTTAGACCTCCTGCAAGGACGACCGCTGTAAGGACGCCGGCAATAACGGGTCCTGGTCCCCCATGGGTTCCGAAGGAACCGCCACTAAATTCGCGACGTCCGCCACCGGCTTGTGGTGCTGGGGGAGCCGCGGGGGCTGCAGGAGCCGCGGGAGCCGCAGGGGCTACTGGTGCTGGGGCTACTGGTGCCGGTGCTACTGGTGCCGGTGCTGCGGGAGCCATGGGGGCTGGGGCGGTGGCTCCTGGTAGTGCTGGTACACCTGGTAGTGCGGAGGCTCCTGGTAGTGCCGGTACACCTGGTAGTGCCGGTACACCTGGTAGCGCCGGTACACCTGGTAGTGCTGGGAGGGACGTAGGAAGCGATGTGGGCAAACCAAACTTCGCCAATCCAGGCATTGTTGGCGCATCCGGTAGTTCAGGCATCTTTACAATAGGATCTGTTGACTTAGACGCATTAATCGCCGCCACAACTGTTGGTGTCATAAACGGTACCACCAAATCGCTATACAATCCCTTGTATGAGATGCTTGGTATAGGCACTGCTGGTATAACCTTCTCAATGGACTCCTTTGCCTGGTTTGCGAGTGTTATCGGGTTCAGAGCGTTAAATATTGCCGTCGGATTGAATCCGCCGAATCCGCCCATTCCACCCTGCTTTCCATCATCCTTGTGTGGAACAACCAAATGGTTCACTAAGAACTGCTTACCGTCAATCGGCTCCTTGAAAAAGAAACTGTACGGCATCGGTGCCCAAATACCATTATTTAATACATCCTTTGTCATAAAGAGCGCATGTGCCGCATCCCATAGCACCCATAAGATTCCAAACAAGAAAAGGAAAATATTAAATACGCTCAAGAGTTTCGCTATTCCCTGCCACGTCTCGCCCATATAGAACTTATCTGCTCCCAAAAAGCCCACAAATATAGCTAAGACTGCGTAAAGAAGATACGATTTCTCGGCAATATATTTCTTCGGATCCGCATCGGTTTTCTCAGAGGTAAATACACCTCTACCAATGCCACATATCCAATCCAAAGGCGAAGCGAGTCCCTCCTCTCGTACCTTTTTGCCATCATAGACAACTTGTATAATGTCCCATAAATACCACATTCCAAGAGATAATACATTCAAAATTATTTTCATCATGCCTGTCTGGAAACTACGTAAGTAGAAATGGTCCATTCCTAGCAATCCTAACAAGATAGAAAGGGCAACAAACACATAATAGTTTCTATCGGCGTGTTTCCACGTATCTATATCAGAAATATGGTGGTGACCCTTCCCTTTTCCGTCTGCTCCACCATCGGCACCATTGGCACCGTCGGCACCGTCGGCACCGGTAAAGGACGGATCCGGTGGCATTGGTGGAGCCGTTGGAAACGGCGGTGCCGGTGGAAACGGCGGGGGAGGTACCCCCGTCTGGTTTGCCATTTGTTCCTCACCATCGGACGACATCTCTAATGGTTTTTATCTTAATTTATACAGTGAATAGAACGCCACCCAAACCGGCAACAATACGTAGCACATTGTAATTCGTTGCGTAGGTGGTAACACCCGCAGGGTACGATTGTACCTGAGGATTCATCGTCAACTGTAATACGATAGAATCCAAACGGCTACCGTTACAAGTGCCCATAGGTTGCTCTGCCTCCGGGGCTAAACTGAAGGAGTATACGTAGATAAAATTGTTAGGAATTGCCGTATGACGTTGCCAAGGTTGCATTAAACGGAAGTACTGTGCAGCTTGTTCCTCAAATCGATCGTAGCCGTCAAACTGGAGCAAAGCGGTGCCAATAATATCAAGATTCGGAATACCAGTCTCATTCAACATACGGCTACCATAGTTAAACCACTCGTGTGCCTGAAGCATACGGTCCTCGTTTACCACCCATATCATCTCCTTAATCGGATTGTTGAACACCAGGGGGACAGAAATACGGGTTGTGTTCAGCGGGATACTATAACGCTTTTGCTGTTGGACCTGCTCAATTAGATACTCATGGCGCGAACTGACAAACCGACGGCGCTCCTCTGTGTCCAAATAAATATAATCACCCCACATCACCATATCTGTAATAACAACGGGTGTCGCCGTTAGATTTGTTGGGCAATTCGGACTATTATTCAGGATTGCGTTCTCTAAGCTATTACTGAATACCACGTCATTACCATTCTTGAGACGAATATAGAAGCGTATCGGCGTTGCCTGTAGCGCAATAAGCGGTAAGGCAAGACCTGGATTCTTACAAAACCAGAAATCCAGCGGGACTAGAAGATTTAACGGACCGGATTGAGACTGGTCGTTAAATACTTCTTGAGTTCCCGTCATAAAGTTAATACCCTCTTTCTTTGACCCCGGTGTAGTAAGCTGTGACCAGAGATACATCCATTCACCGTAATGACGGTCAACTTCCTGTTGACCAATCCAAATACTAATATAATCAATCATTGCATACCCAACACCGTTCACCCAACTCACTGAATTGGTAATCTGTGAATAATCCGTCGGTTGTTCCGTTACAACACCTGGTTGCTGTGTTACCGGTCCTGCCGGTGTGATTTGCGGTAGATTGATTTGTAAATACACCTGTGATAACAGGTCACCCTGTCGTGGCACTGTTACTGTAATAAGTCTGCCAAAGTCAAAAGCGGAATCAAAAGGGATGCGCTGCGTCTCTATACTGAAATTTGTATAGCGCCGGTACACTTGTTTGAAAAAAGTGGTCTGTGGATTACCGGAAAGATAGATGTCCTGCCGTCCGGTAGCAACCAACTGGAGAAGTCCTCCTGAATTGGACATGGTACTCTTACTCTAAGTCTATAAGTTGTTTTTAGATGATGCGTATTCACACAGCCCGTAAAAATGCCCTACAACGTTAGAATGGCGTATCCTACGGGGGCGAATTTGACTGCTGTATTACTACAGCAATTGAATTTTCGCAGTGGTGGTAATTATCCTATTTCATCACTCTATACACTATACGCCAACGGTAATGGTCAAACCTACTGGAGTAATAGTTTGAGTCCTACATCGTTATCCGCTTACAGTACGTCAGTCGGTATTGCGATGACGAATCAATATATTACATTAAGTACGCTTATACAGCAAAATAGTAATCCGGCTGGTTTGGCAGGTGTATCTAGCGGGTTGAGTACTCTTACATATTTCACATATTCTACATTTAGTACTGTATTCACTTTACTTGCAACCTCTACAAACTTGAATTATGCCTTTTTATCCACGGCAAATTCATTCCAACTTCAACTAAATTCTTATTATCAAAGTACATTAAATGTGTGTTATAGTACGATAAATTCATTAGCGAACGTATCATCATATAATAGTGCGGTAACTCAACTAACATCATCGACTCAAGTATGGCTTTCCACAATGAGTACTGGTATAGGACGTGGAGTAGTATCAACTAATAATTCTTTAATTGGATTGATTAATACTAGCCTTTATTCAACAAATCTATGGACCGCTCAACAAATCTCCTCCATTGCCTTTACTACAGTATCTACAACTCAATTCAATTCGTTTAGCACAGGTATCAATGTTCAATTAATGAGCACCTCGGTGAGTTTTACAAACCAGAATAGTACCATTACTAACGTATTATACAAAAATGCTACACGTTTATCATCCCTTGAACTCAGTTATATTAATTTTTCAACAAGTGGATTTTATATTGCGACAAGTTCATTTTTTAGTACAAATATTTATCCAGTCTATCGAAGTTTATCAAGCCTGAATTATAACTTAAATTCTACACAAAGTTATTTATTGGCTCGTTCTAGTTTATACGCATATGATATAGGTTGTTTGATTAACTCTACAAATACAAATACCAGTAACATTGCCTATTTAAGTACACAATTTGCCTATATCACTACCAGTAGTATTCTTGAAGGTATTTATTCGACATTTATACAATTAGAACAGTATACTGTCAATCTTATTAATAGTACAAATGCCGCATATGTATACTATCTCTCTTCTGCCTTATCTACACAAACATCTGTCGTAAATAGTATAGTTATATCATCTGTAAATACTGCTATTTCTACATTTCAATCATCTGTAACATATAACTATTCTCAATTATCAAGTCAGATATCAACATCCTTATACAATATATCATCTCAAGTAGCTTCTTCATTATATAATTTATCTACAGGTGTGGCATCAAGTATTAGTGTTATAACAACAAATGCAAGTAATAGTATTTCCTCTTTAGTATCCAGCATAAATTCTGTAGGAGTTATTACACTCAATTCAAATACATTTACAAGTTATCTTGATTTTGCCAATAATCGTAATTTTGTAATTAAGATTAATAATATCGCAAATACACCAGGTTGCCCATATCGTGTATCCTTTTATCCAAGCACTCTCACAAATATACCATTTCAACAAGGTCTTATTTTGATTGATATTAGTACAAATACCCAAGCGTATACTCAAAATAGTAATTTATTAGCCTTGGATTTTAACCGATGGAATATTATTAATGCAAGCAACAATGCTTTATTTCCAATGATAGCAAATAGCGCATACAAAATAGAGTATATTTATAGTATTTATAGTAATAATGTATACGCGAATTTACTGAATTACTGGCCTTATCAAAATACATCCAATCTCATAGTATCCTCCATTAATAGCAATTTGGCACTTGATCCTTACAATAATAATATATTTTCAACTGGAACAGCACTTCAGATTGATTGGAATATGTATGTGTTTAGCACATTTGGTTCAAGTATTAATTTTACTTCACAAATTAACGTTGATATATCAATAAGTGGAGCTACAAATTCTGTTAAAACCTTCGGTCCCTACTCCTACTTACAAAGTTCACAAACGATTACAATGCCTGACGGAGGATACATCGCAGGAACTGGCTTTGTATCAACCATATTTGCCTCATATGTTGTAGGTGAACCGGCAAATGCTTCATACGTATATGGTGCCGCCTACTATTGAAAAATTAGTTGGCAAAGAATAGAATGGGAGCAGCCGTATCTGCTATCGCACCGCGTATTATTATTCCTAGTTTTTTTATAGGTCAAGAAATTCGGCAAGGCGGAGCTTGGGATAGCATAGCTGTTTCGTCGGCTTTCACACTTTTCTTCATCGTTGCGGTCACTGTAGGCTTTTCAGCGACCCCCGCTCTATCTATTATCCCCGCTATTGCCTTTTTAGCATACTCACAAATTATGGCGCACCCCGAAGATTCTGACCGTTGGCGTCATAGCGATTGGTTCCTTACCACCCCCATTATGTTAGCAGCCATTCTCTACTCCAACGATGTACCTCTTGAAGTGATTCTACCAATGGTAGCATGTGATATTTTAATGATTACAGCTGGGTATCTTGGTACCAAGACAAAGAATCCGCTCGAGTCCAAGGGATATTTTGCCCTTGGTATATTAGCCTTCCTGCCTATTGTTGCTATTCTGTTACAACAAACCAAGAATAAGATGGCAGTTTATTTAACTTTAGCGGTATGGTCACTCTATCCAGTCGTTTACTGGGCTCAACAGAATGCCCTAGTAGAGAAGAAATATACAACTATCGCTTACGCTTTTATGGATGTTTTAGCAAAGACAGGCTTAGTCTATCTTATACACATCTAAGCAGGGGCGTAGGGTTAAAGCCAAATGATGTATAAAAAGTAATTCGGACAATGGAGGCGCGACACCCCATTACTGGAAAACCTATACGTATTTTACGTTCTGAATCACAGATTGTCTCAGACCATAAAACTCTTCTATGGGCACGTTCGTCATTTCGTGCCGGATCACGTTGGGGAAGGTGGCACTGTGTAGTAACGGAGCCTGAGGCGGTAAAGGTGGTGGGTGGAACGGCACTAGTTTCGGTTGTGCTGGACGCGTATGCCGACCTGGACGCATGGATGAGTGTATTGCCACCTGTCCTTACTAACAAATCTGAATGCCTGGTTGTGGCGCCGTCGGCAGTCATTGATGGGTTGGAAAAGCGTGGTCTGCGGTGGGAGCACACCTTGGCGGTTGAGGAGCTCCACGATAACTATCCGTTTTTAGGGGAGCCATTAAAGGGTGGCGATTCGGCAGAAAAGGTCATTCTCTGTTTAGCGCACCTTTTACGTATGAATGTAGTAGCGTGGTCGTCGGCGGTTACACGCGACGGACTTGATCTTGGCGCTCGTATTGTTTACGATGCCTGGATGAAGGCGCTAGAAGATACGGCGCTAACGCGACTTGTATCGGTACCGACGGATGCCGACGATTCGGTGATTCCGCAAACGTGGCTCATTCAACAGTACTTTCGGCATCCAACATCGCGTCGTGCCCGTGAGATTCGTCTATGCCTCGAGAAAAATATAGAATGTCCATTGATTGACCATATCCTGCTTCTCAACGAGGTGGAATTTACTGATTTGCCTGTAAGTGAGAAGATTACGCAGGTGGTTCTTGGTCGGCGTCTGCGTTACTACGACGTCTTTATGGCGATTAAGACGCATGTACCGACGGGAGCATTTGCCATCTTCGCCAATTCCGATATCTGGTTCAACGAAACACTGTCGTATCTATGGAAAATTTCTTTGGCGGAGAAGCGTCTCTTTTTAGCAATTTTGCGTTGGGAGGACAAGGGTGGAATTGGGGGTGGTGCTGGTGCTGTACCTCATATCTTTGGCCCCCGTGCCGATTCACAAGATACGTGGATTCTTGCCCGTGATTCGCTTGATTTTGAGCCCACCGAAGAGGAGTTCGGATTCCCCTTTGGTCAGTCCGGTTGCGATAACGTTGTCACGGTTGCGATGCTACGCCACAAATTCCTTGTTGTCAACCCCGCCTACTCCATCAAGACGATGCATCTCCACAACTCCAATATTCGCAATTACGAGCCCAAGGATGTTCTCTATCGCCCTGTATTCCTCTATGTTGACCCCAGCCCTATTCAATCTATGCGGGTCTTGAAGGATCTTACATCAGCAGGAAAGTTACCGGTATCGTTAGAATCTATGTGGAATCGCACCGCTTTTCGCAAGTCGTTTCCTCGTGCCATACTTAGTGTAAACGATAGTGGAGCAAAGACAATTTGTACA
>Ga0114959_10002508_pt1 | contig 14971 bp, 7 predicted proteins | sample C_130625_EF_Meta_FD_87317 | JGI IMG/M metagenome (GOLD analysis project Ga0114959, IMG submission 87317) | Freshwater microbial communities from Lake Croche, Canada to study carbon cycling - C_130625_EF_MetaG | ecosystem: Environmental > Aquatic > Freshwater > Lake | place: Lake Croche, Canada...
AAGCGTATAATACCCCTAATGAAGTCTTAAAGAAAGATTATCATTGTTTTTGTAGACAATTATTTCATATTATTATGTCATATACAGGTAAAGAAATACGTATTAAATTACTCAGAGAATTAAAGGAATATAATCACGATAATATTATCAATGAACATAACCAGGTTTTGTTTAAACATTATTGGAAGCATAAGGTAGCACCGACTTATGTATCATATCAAAATATTTTTACTGAAATATATGATAGTAAATTCTGGATATCTGGTTCTGGTTCTGGTTCTTTTAAAGAAAATACAGTTCAGTATAATAAGTTTATGATAGACTTTTTAAAGTCAAATAATATAAAAAGCGTAACTGATATTGGATGCGGAGATTGGCAATCATCTTACCTTATTTATGATACATTTGAAGAAATTGATTATATTGGAATAGATTGTGTAGATAGTGTTATTGAAACAAATAAAAAGAATCATCCAAAATACTCTTTTCATTGTTTGAATGTTATAGAAAATATAAAGAATATAAGAGATAGCGATGTATATGTATTAAAAGATGTATTACAACATTTACAATTATATGATATTTATACGATCCTAGATGGATTAACAGAGAAGAATTATAAATATATCGTTATTACAAATAATTCTAAACAATTATATGATAATTTTGAATTAGATACGCATATTGGTATTGGAAGAGGGTTGCATAGTAAGTATGCACCCCTCAAATCATATGCTGCGTTAGCTGTTTTTGATTATTTTGGAGGAGAAGATAAACAGATATGTATTATAGAGCCAAAGGGTACATCATGGAATAACTATAGAAAAAATGAAATTCAATCTTTTCCTTCTAGTATTTTAACTACATATAAGACAGTTTACACCCTTGTACGAATGGGACCTTCATGTGACGGAGGATATGTTATTGCGGATGGTCTATCCTACGATTTTTTTATATCGTGTGGCGTTGCTGATGATTTGCGATTTGAAGATGCATTTCTGAATAAATACAAAGTAAATTGTATTGTATTTGATGGAACAATAAGAAAGCTACCTATGCACACAAACTTACTTCATTGGGAGAAAAAGAATATTGCTTCGATGAATAGCCTAACAACGACAAATTTGAAGGAATATATGAATGGAAAAAATATATTTTTAAAGATGGATATAGAAGGTTCTGAATTTAATTGGATTGATTGTATTACAAATGAAGAGATGTCTAAGTTTGCTCAGATAGTTATAGAGATTCATTGGCCATTTGATATATATAGAAGTAATATGTTACGTAAATTAAATAAAACTCACTATCTTATTCATTTACATGGAAATAATTATTGTGACAGGGATATACCAAAAAATATGCCGTCTGGTAGAACGGAGGATGGTACTGTTAACGTTAAGAATCTACGTTTACCTGAAGTATTTGAGGCAACATATATTAGGAAAGATCTAGTAACAAGTGATGTAATACCAATCGAAATACAATTCCCTACAACCCTTGATTATCCAAATAACCCAAACGCAAAAGATATTTCTTTTTCTATACCTCTCGATTCTTATACACCATAATCGCAAAAAACAGGTTCTGTTCCTGTTTCACTCATAGACGGACGTTGTTTACCAACACGAATCGATGTAGCATACCAATTTGAAGAAGGTTGAAGGCGTTTCCATATTTGGTCAATAGCATATATCCAATGTTGGCCAGTTGATTCAAGAAGAGGAATTGCTTCCTCTAACAAGTTTATTAATACATTGTAAAATTTGGAATGAACAATATAAGCAGATGTTGTTTGTGCTTCTAGAACTTTATTTACTAAACTTGAATGAGAGGGCTCGTACCTTTGAAGGCTATAACCAAGCATTATCACATCATAAGACGGCACATCATTCATGATATCACGTATATATTGGTGGAATGTATCTTTATCAATTAGAAATTCAAAATCATCTTCAAATATAAGAACATTATTATATCCTCGATTACGTGCTTCAGTAAGGATAGCTAAATGTGAATACCCGCATCCCACGCTACCTGGACATGTTCGTATAGCAGAAAATCGTTCAAAAGGCAATCCTATTCTTGTTAACTCTTCTTCTATTTCTTCTCTTCTATCGGTGCGATGGTCAAGATTAATATAAAAAATACCATCTACAAACGATGTGGATGTATTCATTTATTAGTATATATTAAAATTAGCTTTAGATGGAAGGGCTTAAGATATATGTATTCTATATAACAGATGTCAAAAATTGTTATTCTTTATCCAAAAAAGGCAAATGTGCATGGTCTTCAACAAGATGCTATGCTTTTAGAGGATTGTTTAGGTCTACCTGTTCGCCATGCAGATCCTCTTGAACCACCTATGGCATGTGATATTGCATTTCATTTAGAAGTACCTATATATGGCTGGATGCCATGGGCTACTACGAATATTTTTGTTATCAATTGTGAATGGTGGGAAGAGGCATGGAATCCCTATTTGAAAAGAGTGAATATTCTTATTTTTAAATCAGAAAGTGATCGGGGGCGATTTTTACATTTATATGAACACTGTATAGCACCTTCTGTAACAATTATAACTATTCAATGGACATCTCCTGTAAAGCCAACAGATTTCACACGATTCCCTAGTCCTACAGAAAAGGGATGCCTTTGGATGTTAGGTGCATCTGTTCATAAAAGAGAAGCAGCGAGTAAAATTATCCCTCTTTGGAAAGAATCATGGCCCACACTCAATGTATATACAAAAGATGAATTGAATATAAATCTTCCTCTTAATGTAAAAGTGTTTGTAACAGATATTGAAAAAGATTCAGAGCGTAGGAACCTTCAAAGTAAATACCCTTGCCATCTTATTTTTAGTTCTTCAGAATCGCTTAGTCTTGTTGCTCACGAGGGACGTACTGCTGGTGCCTTTCTTTTAGGAAATGCACTTCCTTGTTATAAAGAATCATTTACAGGTGATATTGGATGTTTTTTAACAAATGTGACACTTACCTTACATAAGGCAGGAATGAAGGATATGTTTGAAGGAATTGAATCACAATTGGAAGAGGGTATTCGCGCATATATAAAAGCGGATGAAAAACGCCATCTTATTCGAAAAACACAACAAGAAGCATCTGTAAGGAGATTGCGTGCCTTTCGTGATGGTATTCAAAAACTTAAGAGCTTATGTAGTATAAAGCCTATACCACAATTACCTCCCTGTACTGAAAATCTTCCATCTATAAGTGTTATAACGCTTTTATATAATCGCAGAAAATTCGTCGATTTATGTCTTCATAATTTATTAACAACTGATTATCCAAAAGATAAGATTGAATGGGTTGTTGTAGAAGATTCTGATATTCAAGAAGAACAAGCATCAGATAAAGTTATTAAATTTGGAAGGCAAGCTGCTCCTATGAGTGTTAGTTATATTCCTTTACAGAAGAAAACAAGTATAGGTGAGAAACGAAATTTGGGTATACAACGTGCCGAACATAATATCATATTAATGATGGATGATGATGACCATTACCCAGTCACAAGTTTCAGACGACGCGTATCTTGGTTATTAGAACACCCATGGGAGCCAAATGCTTGTGTATGTACAACAATTGCATGTTATGATTTAGTAAAGGGAATAAGTGCTGTTAATTCACCTCCCCTACATCTTCCTCTCAAACAACGTGTATCAGAAGCAACGCTTACATTTAAAAAATCATGGTGGGAGACACAGAAGTTTCTAGAAGAGGAGATGAGTGAAGGAGAAGGTTTTTTAAATGGGAGAGAGGATGAAGTATTAGAACTACCTCCTCAGCAAATTATTGTGGCAATGTCACATGGAAAAAATGCGTCATCTCGTCGTATTCCAGAAGGAAAACCATCATGTTTTTGGGGGTTTCCACCCGAGTTTCTAAAGTTCTTACATGGATTGGTAGGCGTTGAGATTGATTCGAATGAGACAAATGAGGCAAATGAGGCAAATGACACACATGACACACATGACTTAGACTAACTACTACAGTTTGTGCATACGTCGTTTCCAACATCAAGTGATTCTAAGTTTTCACGTAACTTTTTTCTTTCTTCTATTTTTTTAGCGGAAATGGCTATTAAACGAGCTGTTTCTTCATTCTCATCTTCACTTGATATATAAGCATCGTCATCTTCCATTACAGCAGGTCCACCTGTAGATATAGCAGCTATAAGACGAGGATCCACTGTAAATTGCTGTGCTGCTGTTTGGGCTTTTGTGCGCAAATAATAGCAACCTGTTTTTAATCCAGCCTTCCATCCGTAAAAGTGCATACTTGTTAAATTCGCATATGTAGGTTTTTCAATAAATAAATTCAAACTCTGTGATTGGTCAATGAATGCGCCTCTTGACGCTGCCATATCGATTAATGTTTTCTGGCTAATTTCCCATACAGTCTTATATCGGGATTGAATATCTGCAGGAATATCTGGAATATTTTGAATACTACCATATCGTGCTACAATTTGAGTTTTAATAGTATCAGACCAAATACCAAGGTCAATTAATTCTTTCAATAGATGTTTATTAATAACAGGATACTCGCCAGCAAGGACACGGCGTGAATACATATTAGATGTAACAGGCTCAAAACACTCTGTATTTCCAAGGATTTGAGCTGTGCTAGCAGTAGGCATAGGCGCAACAAGAAGAGAATTACGGAGACCCTTTTCTACAACATTTGAACGAAGGGTTGCCCAATCAAGGGTCCCATCTGTTTGTGTCAAAGGAGTCACTTTCCATAAATCAGGTTGAAGGAGACCATGTGAGGCAGGCGAACCCTTAAATGTGCTATATGCGCCTTCTACACCTGCTAATTTACAAGATTCATCTACAGCATAGAAATACATATGTTCAAATATTCGTTGATTTAGCTCTAATGCTTCTGGGCTCTCCCAACTTAGTTTCAATACAGCAAACACATCTGCTAAACCCTGAACACCAAGTCCCACAGGTCGATGGCGCATATTACTTCTCTCCGTTTTAGGAGTAGGATAATAATTAACATCTATAACACGATTTAAATTGCGAACAGCCACACGTACAGTTTGTTCAAAGGTGGAATAATCAAATGAACCGTTTTTTACAAAGGCAGGAAGAGAAAGGGATGCCAAGTTACACACCGCGGTTTCATCTGGAGAAGAATACTCTAAAATTTCCGTGCAGAGATTACTACTTCTAATAGTTCCCAGATTCTTTTGATTTGATTTTTCATTCGCAGCATCTTTGTATAAGAGATATGGAGTGCCAGTTTCCATCTGAGTATCAAGGATTTGAAACCAGAGTTTCTGAGCACTTACCTTCTTTCTAGCCCTCCCTTCTGACTCATATTTTTCATAGAGCAGTTCGTATTCCTTTCCATATACATCTGCAAGACCAGGTGCTTCGCTAGGACAGAAGAGAGACCATTCAACATTTGCCTCGACACGTTTCATGAACAAATCAGGAATCCACAAAGCATAAAATAAATCACGTGCTCTTTCCTTTTCAAGTCCATTGTTTAATTTTAAACGAAGTACATCTTCTATATCAGCATGGTCAGGACTTAGATATATGGCAAAACTTCCATTTCTACGCCCACCTTGATTTACATAACAGGCAGTGGAATCAAATACTCGTAACATAGGAATAAGACCATCACTAATACCATTTGTGCCCATAATGGCCGAACCTTTGGCACGAATGGTATGACAGGATAAACCTATTCCACCAGCATGTTTACTAATCATAGCACACTCCTTCAATGTATCATAAATACCGGCAATACTATCCTCGGCCATGGTAAGGAGAAAGCAGGACGAAAGTTGTTGACGAGGTGTTCCAGCTGAGAAAAGAGTTGGTGTAGCATGTGTGAATCGTTTCAAACTTAACATATTGTATGTTTCAATAACTCTTTCCAAATTCTCCCCCCAAAGGCAAAGGGCTACACGCATCCACATATGTTGGGGTCTTTCACGTATAATTAAATCAGAATCTTTGAGTAAATAACTCTTCTCTAATGTTTTGAATCCGAAGAAATCAAACAAATAATCCCTGTCAGGTACGATAGCAGCATCAAGAATAGATGCCTTTTGGGTATCAGAACAAATGCGAACGACTTCCTCGCTTACATATGAAACAGGTTCATTCCCCCTTTTTGGGTTTACTTGAGAAGAAAGACGAAGCATGACTTTTGAAAAGCTTGCGTCGGTCTTTTTATGATGATTACTGATAGCAATCCTAGAAGCCAGGACACCCCAGTCGGGATGATTTGAGGAAAGGGAAGATGCTGTTTGAGATGCAAGCTCATCTAACTCCGTTGTTGTAACACCGTCATAAATACCTGATAAAACCCGTTGGGCAAGAGCATCCGAATTTACACGAAGGTCACGTGATGCTTTTCTAATACGACCAAGGACCTTATCAAAACTTACAGGTTCAGTAGTTCCATTTCTCTTTTTAACGCGCATACTATAGGCCATTGTGATAAAGATTGCCTTTCGGAAACGCGGAAGAAATATCAATTTTTAACACGTTTGTTACGCGTATGACGTTTATATATGCGCCGCATAGCATGTGTTCGGCGTGTGTTACGTTTACCTCCTTCCTTCGGTTCAAGTATATTCATTATTTTGTTAATTTCATTATGTCGATTTGATGCGTTGCTATCATCTATTTCCCGTGGTTTTCCGAGAAGGGCATAGTGTCCTTCGCCTATATCGTTATATAGAACATCGTGGCGAATATCATCTAAAAATAAAATACGTTCCTTAAAGCTATGGTCATATGTATCATTTATTTCCGCCATACGTTTATTGATATGTTCCTCAAATGTTGATACGTCATTCTTCATATGTATTGTAGAATATATGTCTTTGATACGTTCTGCAGATTTCGATGGGAACGGTTCTTCGTTTGGGTTTTTAACAAAAACATAATCATCGAATGGATTTTCATTATGAACAGCGTCAGCAATGGCAGTTACAGCCTTTGCAATATAGTTTTTATCGGTATTATATGTATATAATAAAATACAGTCAACCGTAGAACCCTTTTTTTCAAGTGCCTTTTGTAGAACAACTATTGTATCATCTAATAACTGAGGCTTATTCTCTACATTTGTTACAAGGGTATCATCTAAATCAAATACTACAATCCACCCCTCTTTCATCTATATTATACTTTATCTTTTACGGTGAGTCCTTTCATCATAAGTGTATCTTTTGTAACAATACGGCTGCTAATACACATAGATTCCATTTCTTGAATTAATAATTTATATGCGTATGGAATCTCAATATGAGCAAAATCAGTTGAGTTCCCACACCCACGACAATTCCAAATACTATTTGTAGGGTTAACGAGTGAAAGAAGACCACATGAATTACAAGAATAGCATCTGAAAGCATCGGAGCATTCCATAAACCTCTCCTTTGTAAATTCAGCCATACCATGGGCAATAACACAATCGCGTTCCATCTCTCCAAAACGTAATCCACCTTCTCGTGCCCTTCCTTCAGCGGGCTGACGAGTTAACATAACAAGTGGACCACTTGCGCGACTATGGAGTTTATCAGCAGAACAATGTCTCAATCTCTGATAAAACACAGGTCCTACAAATATATTCGTCTCCATCTGTCTCCCTGTAAAGCCATTGTAGAGAATCTCATTTCCATATGGTTCCATACCCATCTCGTCACGCAATAGCGACGCAAGTCCATCTACTGTCACAGAACCAAAGGGTGTTCCATCTCCCAATGCTCCTACTTCACATGCTAATTTACCCATTAATGTTTCCATCAATTGCGCAATAGTCATACGACTGGGAATGCAATGTGGATTAATAATAATATCTGGAATAATACCGGATGCTGTTTGAGGCATATCTTTTGATTTCAAAATCATACCACATGTACCTTTTTGCCCATGCCTTGAACTGAACTTATCTCCAATCTCAGGAATACGGTCTTGACGTACACGCACTTTCGCAAAGGAATATCCTTCTCCATTTCGGTTACGAAATATACGGTCTACCCATCCAAACTCATTATTTCTCATGGTTCGACTAACGTCTCTATATTTCTTACTACCTGCAGGAAGCACAGAGCCTGTGGGAACACGAAGGGGGACAACTTTGCCAATTAAGATGTCATCATTATTCACATACTCATTTTCAGGCACAAACCCATCAATACCTAATTTCTCATAATTAGAATTCTTCATTTGTCGTGTAAGCCCAACATCTGGTTTGAAGAATCTCTCTTCCTCTCCCGAAGATTGATTCTTCTTCTCTTCATCCTTATATGTGCGATAGAAGATACTTCGAAAACCACCTCGTTGAAGAAAGGATTCATTAATCATAATAGAATCCTCCTGATTATACCCTGTGTATGTCATAATAGCAACAGTTATATTTTGCCCACAAGGCATTTTCTGTGTCCCATAGAATTTGCTCATGAAAGGGGAGACAAGGGGCATCTGAGGATAACAAAGCATATGTGCCATTGCGTCAAATCTTTCTCGGAAATTGAGAGAATACATACCCATTGCTTGCTTTCCCATGGCGCACTGGTATGCGTTTCTTGGAGATTGATTATGATCTGGAAAGGGAATATTACTTCCCAACGAACCTAGTGCACATGATGGATGAATCTCTGCATGAGTAACGGAAAGATTTTGTACAACTTCATCGGCATTCATTGCCAGAAGTAGTGTTTCTGTCTCACCAGGGTCAATATATTCAATTAAATTATGTGCCCCAATAGGAGTTTTCCATAGAAGTAACTCTTCCCATGTCTTCATACTTAGAATGATATCAAGTGTATTAGATTCGATACACTCACGAATGGCTGGGGCATAATATAGGGGGCGAAGCATACGACCTGCTTCGGTGGTGAGCCATAATTCCTTTGCTGTCATTTTCCATATAATGCCCGTTTGAGGATGTATCTCGCATCGGCGCTTTGCAAGACGTAATCCCTCTACAACTCGCTCTGCATCCTTTGCTAATAATACACCTATCCATGCCCCATTCAGGAAAACACGAATACCTTCATGCTTTTCTTGAAGCGTTGCCTGACGTAAAGAAAGCATTCCACCCAGCGTGGCAATATAATCACTTACTGTTCGAGGATTACTAAATATACTTACAATAGCAATTGTGCTCATATTTTTCACCACACCAACAGAATGTCCTTCAGGTGTTTCACATGGACAAATATATCCCCATTGTGTATTATGAAGTTTACGAGGAGCAATTAATTTTCCCATTTTTTCAATGGGAGTGCTTAGGCGACGTAAATGGGAAATTGCTGAAATATAGTTTAATCTATTCATTACTTGGGACACCCCATTTTTACTGGGTCCACCTGCTTTAGCAGAACCAAAGTTTCCTGTGGCTAAACATGTTTTCATACCTACTTCTAAATTCGTAGACTTGATAACCTTATGGATATTACTAATATTTAGAATCTCCTCAAAATTACCTGTTGCTTTCCAGCTTCCACTGTGGATTTCTTTAGACAAATATGTTTTGATATCCTTTAACATCATTGTTGCGAAATGTGTGCGAAAGAGATTTGCTAAGAGAAATCCAGGGAGGTCAACGCGTTTATTGGGATATGCATCACGGTCATCGCATGGAATACGATTGGTGGCAATCCATAGAACTTTACGTGTCATATGACCCAAGAAACATGCCTTTTCATATGACATATCATCGGCACCAATATGAGGAAATAACTCTTCTGCTAATATATCACGGACAGAAATCTGTGGACGAGCACCTCGAGTTGTCCATGTCTTAATATATGTTGCTAATACTTCATACGCATCTTCTTGTGTATGAACATGAGATGATTCTGCAATAGACTCGTCTAAAATGCTATCAAAATGGCTATCTCCCTTGGGTCCAAGGATAAGCTCAATAATTTCCTTATCAGATGTAATACCAAGTGCTTTAAACACCATAAAGAGTGGAACAGGTGTCTTCATGCGAGGAATAGCTGCTCTTAAAAGAAGAATTTGATTATTTTTAGGATGATACATTATACGGACAGAATTAGATTTAGGAACTTGGTCATTATCAGGTCCAATACTTTTCACCTCAACCACCTCCATCTCTTTGGAAGTATTTCGATTATTACGAAAGGCAAATGGGCGATTTTCAGACATACGTTCTTGACTAATACAGACTCTCTCACCACCCTGTATAATGAAATATCCTCCCATATCCTCGCCGCATTCACCAATTCGTGATGGATTTATATGTTTTTGGTCGGCAAGTAAACAATATTCACTTCCTACCATCACTGGGATTTTACCAAAATGAACATTTGGGAAAAGACGTTTCTTAATGAATTGTCTACCACCTTGTGTATTATCAATTTCAATATACGTAACATTGATGTCTACGAAAAGGGGGGCGGCGTATGTTAAATTACGAAGTCTGGCATCATTTGGCATCATGGGAAGAATAGAACCATTATTTTCGAATATGGTTGGTTTCTTAAATTGCGGATTACTAAATTCAAGATGAACTTCGTATTCACGGTTGACAGGAAGGAGAGGAGCAGCTTGACTTTCTTCCTTGTGACCCATTAACGCATTGGCTGCCGATGTACTCATACCTGTTGCAGATGCAAGAGCAGACCTAGGACCACTCAAGGGTGTCTCTGGACTACCCCGAATAATAACAGGATTTACCATAGTAATAATCTCAGGAATATCAACATTCATGAAATGATTAAAACTTTCAAGCTGATGACTTATAATTTGTTTTCCATCTGCTTGACCAAAATACAATTCAAGTGTATGATGCCAAAGTTTTGACTTCATTGTGTACGTATGTATACTATTAAGTTTAAAATCAATTTTATAGAAAATTACAACATCAGTTTTGAACAAGGGCCCCTTATTCTTTTTACAGCATTTTTAATTTCATTAAATACATTTGTCACATTATTTATGTTAGACGGAGATTTCCTAAATAACCAGCATAAAAAGGTAGGTATTTGTAATCTGAATATTTTTGAATACATATCATATTCGCCACGTGTCAATGTAATATTTCCACCTTTCATCACTTTTACAACAAGCCCATTCCATATAGGGCATACTGTTGGATCGTCTGGGCATCCATATTTTAAAGAAGCATCGAGGACATGAACAAGAAACGTCATAACTTCTTCCAGTTTTTCTTCAGGAAACCAATCAAAAAAACGTAATTCAATTCCATGAGCGCCATGTTTATTAAAATTAATATCAGCTCCAATTTCAGGAAGCATCTTATATGAACTATCTTTTGTATAGTTTGTATACCACCAAAAATCGTTTTTAGCCTGAGGACATGTTTTTGTATCAATGCCAAGTATTTTTCCAGGTTTCATTGCGGCTGTATCATATGTTCCTATTCCAATATAACGGCTCACCGCTGCTCTCTGGGATGCTTTACTGAATGTATCAGATACTGTTGAAAAGGGATCAGGTGTTCCATATATAGCAATTAAAAGGGGTTCTATATACTGAATATATCGTATTGCAGATTTATGTTCTAAGATAAATTTTGTTATATTTGCAGGCTGTTTCTTATTATTTAATTGAGTAGGAAGGGTAAAATTAAAATGATATGTGCCATTATTAAATATTGATATGTTATCATTATTTGTTAAGAAGGAAACAAAGGGTTCATTTCTAGTGGGATATTGAATACGACCTAAGAGGGGAAAGAGGTTTGCTTTATTTAAGGCATCTAAGAATACATTCTTTTCACGAACAAGTTCTTGTATAGTTTGACGAACGGTTGTTTTATAAAAATTTTGAGTCATAAATTCAATACTATCTCCATCAAATGTATACTTAACTCTAAATGTATCTTGAAAGACACTTGGATTTAATGAACAAAGGATTTCATGTATAGTTTTTCCTTGAAAGGCTGGATTAGGTTTAGGTTCTTTTTCATATGTTGTTATATGATTCCCTTTCAAATCCGTTTGTTGAAAAGAGTGTGAATTCATAAAAAGAGGAATAGAATACGAATCGTTAGGAAAAAGTTCTTTTAGTAATTCTTTATATTTGGGGTCTAATCCATTGAAATAATCTACACTATATCTTTCTGCTTTATGATTTTCATGAATATCTCTTGCTTTCATCGTACTTCCATTCTCAAATTGAAAATATGTTTCATTTTCAATACCTATACCCCAATAATAATCGTTTGCCTTATAATAATTTTTATATCGTTCGTGTTTCGTAGGGTCAACTTTTGACATCTATTATCTCTATATATAATAGATATGCGCGATGAAATACGCTCAATTCAAATTAAAGGAGGGGCGGCCGATGATTATTTGAATATAGGTAGAAAACGTAAGACTCGCTCAAGGAAAGTAGAACAAAAGGGGGGATATGATGGCCCTCCTCCTGCTCCTCCTCCTAGTACTTTAGCAGTATCTCCTACGATTCTTCCAGCTGATTTAATTGTTCCAACACAAACACAAACACCTGCATCCACAGGGGGAGGGAGTGATACAGTCGTTCTCCTTAAAAAGAAAAAAGAGGGGTCATCTGTTATCCTCACACGAAAAGATCCCCGGAAGAAGAAATTTGCCGGTCAAATTGGTCAAACTCGTAAACTTCGTATTCATATGGGAGGATTTCGAACTCGTATAACACGTGCGAAGGATATTCATCGTACGTCACAAAAGGAACCTATTGAACACGTTCTAACTACATTACAAGGGGCAGGTTTAATAAAAGGAGGTGGAACCCCAAGTAAAGAAAGGGAACATATTCTTCGTGGAATATATCGTGATTATTTACAATTACGAACAAATTCTTTATAGTGACAAAAGGGAGCCTAAACTCTATGTATGATATATATACAAGTAGATGACTACGCCTATGATAACATTATACCAAAAGGTATATATAGAATATAGTGCAAAATACAAGGGTGACGTAGCTGTTCTCTTATTGGTCGGTAAGTTTTATGAATTATATGATATGATTGATAAACAAACTGGCGAAGGATTTAATACTACAAAGAAAGCTGCTGAGAAGATGAATATTACTTTAAAAACAGAAACACGTGGTGAGGAGACTTTTATGAAAGCAGGTGTACCTGAACAAACGCTTCACAAATTTGCCCAGATGTTAACACAAGATGGATGGACTGTCGTTGTGGTTGACCAAATACGCGATACAGGTGGAAACGTGATAGATAGAGTTCCTGTTCGTATTCTAAGTGCAGGTACGCACTTTGAAACAGCAACATCAGAACGTATGTCACTCGCATGCTTATATATAACAGCTGATACAATAGGAGCGTCTGTTATTGATATTACAACTGGAGAAGCATTTTCATTTGAATCTTCTTCTCCGGATGAAATTTTACATATGTTTCAAGTATATTCTGTAAAAGAAACCCTCGTATATCAAACGGATATACAAAAGGATGAAAATACATTACGCACCATGTTTAGTATACGTGGCTTACTTCATATCTCGTCTAATCCTATCCCCCCTACATTTTATTCCCCTGTTTGGCGTGAAACATATTTTACAAAAATGTTTCGTTTAAAATCATTAATGCCTGTTTTAAAAACATTATACCTCCCTGAGGAAAGAAACACTGTCTTAGAAATAGCGCTGACATGTGTCCTTCGGTTCATGGAAGACCATTTTCCTCAACAATGTGATACTCTCCATAGTCATATTGTTCATATTCCATCACGATATGTAAGAGTTAGTAACAATATGTTAGAACAATTAAATATGATTGTTCAAAAGGGGAGGACATCTGTTCTTGATTTAGTAGATAAAACACATTGTTCTATTGGAAAAAGGGCATTAAGGGAACGAATGTTGAGGCCTGTAACAGATCCGATAGAATTAGAAGCAAGATGGACAGAGATAGATTGGATTCTCGGGCATCCAGTCGAGACAGGGGAAGCCACTATTTCTATGAGAGGAATAGGTGACTTGCCTCGTTTACATCATCGTATTTCATGTGGAAATATACGTGTAAATGATGTTCTTCTTTTATGGAAAACATATACATATATGGAATGTCTTTTTATGGATTTAGTGGATGGACCTTTAGCAATGCCTTCTCATGAAGTAGCATCTATTCGTTCATATATTCAACGATTTCAATATACATTTGATGAGAAGAAAGCATTTGATTCATCAGAGGGAGGGTCGAACGGATATTTAACAGAAAAAGCTGGGCCAAAGACTCATATTTTAGAAGAAAGAATTAAAGGGATTCAAGGGTTATGGTTACGCCAATGGGCTACGTTTTGTCAACGACATGGAATGGACGAGAATGCCTTTTCTATTCGTAGAGAGGAGAGTGGAGAACTTTTCTTTGAATGTCCGAGGTATATGAAAAAACAACTGGAACCAGCCTTGTTACAAAGTGGACATTTTACTCAGTTGAAAATGGAAATAAAAGCATCTGGTCCTATTACTATAACATGTGACCAACTATCCAAAATGCTCTCTACGTGTTATTCATGTTATATGGAACGTGATAAAGTGTTTCAAGAAGAAATGGCAGTAGCGTGTGATATATTATGGGATGAAATAGTTCCCATACAATCAGCATGGATTGAGTGGATAGGTCGCGTAGATTGTACATTGGCACTTGCCGCTGTATCTTCTTCCTTACACTGGGTTCGACCTACAGTATCTACTAGCTCATGTTTGGATATTGAAGGATTACGTCATCCGTTATTGGAGCAAATGAATACACGATTTGAATATGTCAAACATAACGTGAGGTTAGATGAAAAAGAACACGGTTGGTTAGTCTATGGAGTAAATGCTAGTGGAAAATCTAGTTTAATGAAAGCAACCGGGATTGCTGTTCTTTTAGCTCAAGCAGGTTGTTTTGTCCCAGCTACACATATGAAATTTAGACCTTATACTGCAACATTTAGTCGTATTTGGAGTCATGATAAT
>Ga0114959_10002510_pt1 | contig 14963 bp, 15 predicted proteins | sample C_130625_EF_Meta_FD_87317 | JGI IMG/M metagenome (GOLD analysis project Ga0114959, IMG submission 87317) | Freshwater microbial communities from Lake Croche, Canada to study carbon cycling - C_130625_EF_MetaG | ecosystem: Environmental > Aquatic > Freshwater > Lake | place: Lake Croche, Canada...
AAGGCCAGGCCGCCGGCGCCGGCCTTCTGGGCCTCGCTGAACACATCGCCGCCGGGCTTGATGCGCACGTTGCTGATCGCCTCGTTGCCACCCGGGATGGGCAGCACCTTCACTGAGCCCCCAGCCGCCACGGCGCCCGAGAACACCTTGAAGCCCATGTCCGCCACCAGGTCGGACACGGTCACCAGCTCCAGGCCGTAGCGGGTGTCGGGCCGGTCGGTGCCATAGCGCTCCATCGCCTCATGCCAGCTGAGGCGGGGGAAGGGCAGGGGCAGCTCCACCCCCTTCACCGCCTTCCAGATGGCGGCGATCAGGGCTTCGTTGAGCGCCAGGATCTGCTCCTGGTCCATGAAGCTCATCTCCATGTCCAGCTGGGTGAACTCCGGCTGGCGGTCGGCCCGGAGGTCTTCGTCGCGGAAGCAGCGGGCGATCTGGTAGTAGCGCTCCAGGCCGCCCACCATCAGCAGCTGCTTGAACAGCTGGGGCGACTGGGGCAGGGCGAACCATTCGCCACCGCACACGCGGCTGGGCACCAGGTAGTCGCGGGCGCCCTCAGGGGTGGAGCGGGTGAGCACCGGTGTTTCCACCTCGATGAAGCCGCGCTCTTCGAGAAACTGGCGGATGGCCCGGGTGGTGCGGTGGCGCAGCCGCAGGTTGCCATTCATGCGCTCGCGGCGCAGATCCAGGTAGCGGTGGCGAAGCCGGAGCTCCTCGCGGGTGTTCTCCTCGTCGTGCGCGGATACCGGGAAGGGGAGGGTGCCCTTCACGGCGTTGAGCACGGTGATGGTGCCCGCCAACACCTCAAACCGGCCGGTGGCCAGCCGTTCGTTCACCGAGTCGGCCGGCCGCTCCCGCAGCCTGCCGTTCACCTGCAGCACCGTTTCATTGCGCAGATGGCTGGCGGTGTCGAACACCGCCGCGAAGGCCTCGCGCTCCCCAGGCTCGCTGCCGGCCAGCTCGGGATCCACCGTGATCTGCACGGTGCCGCTGCGGTCGCGCAGATCGATGAAGATCACGCCCCCGTGGTCTCGCCGCCGATCCACCCAGCCGCAGAGCTGGACGGCCTGGCCGACCTGGTCGGCCCGCAGATCGCCGCATCCGTGGCTGCGCATGGGGAGAAGCCGTAAGCGAATCGCGGATTTTCCCACGGCGGCCGCAGGGGTGCCGGCCGTGGCCCGGGGAAAGGGGGGTGCCGAAGGGAGGCGCCGCCACGGGTAAGGTCATCCCATCGCTCCATCGACCGGGGGCCTCCGTGACACTGTCCCGCCGTTCCCTGCTTGAGGGATCCAGCCTTGTGATCGGTGCGCTGGCCGGATTTCCGGGGGTGTCCCGGCCCGCCCAGGCCGCCGCCGGGCTGAAAACGCCCGCCCAGGATCCGCCCTTGCAGGAACGGCTCCAGGCCTGCACTCCCGCCGACCCCCTGCGCCGGCTCCAGGAGGGCAATCGCCTTTATGCGGCCGCCTGGAGCGCCGCCGCCGCCGCGCCGCCCGAGCAGCGGATGGAGCCGCTCAGCACGCTCTGGCGCCACACCTGCCAGGTTGCTCCCCAGGCCCTTGCCGAGGGCCAGCGGCCCTTCGCCGCGGTTCTCTCCTGCGCCGATTCCCGCGTGGATCCCGGCTGGCTGTTTGCCTGCGCCGCTGGTGAGCTTTACCAGGTGCGCAATGCCGGCAACACGGCCTTTGACGAGGCCATCGCCTCGCTCGACTATGCCGTGGCGGTGCTGGGGGTTCCCCTGGTGGTGGTGCTCGGCCATAGCGGTTGCGGCGCGGTGCAGGCCGCCATCAGCGAGGCGCCCCTCACCCCTCTGCTGGAGAGCCTGGTGCAGCCGATCCGCGACCAGCTCCGCAGCCACGACGACCTCACCCTGGCCATCGAGGGCAACGTCCGCCACACCGCGCGCCAGCTCACCGCCCGCAGCGCCGTGCTGAAGGAGGCGGTGGCCGCAGGCACCCTCACCATTCGCAGCGCCTACTGCGACATCGGCAGCGGCGAGGTGACCCTGCTCTGAGCCTCAGAGCCCTTGAGCTCCAGGTGGCTCCTGGCCGTGGCTGTGAACGGCCGAAAGATTTGGCGGCCCTGGAAGGGGGCTCCTGCGGGTTCCTCTGGGTGGGTTGGGGCCGCCTGAACGAGCAGTCAGGGCCGCTGTCCTAGCTTCCAGCGGAGAGAGCCAACCATGACGCCACGATTTCCCCTGGCCACGGTGGGTGCCCTGGTGACCAATCCCGACGGGCTGGTGCTGATCGTGCGCACCGGCAAATGGCGGGGCACCTGGGGCGTGCCCGGCGGCAAGGTGGAGTGGGGCGAAACCCTGGAGGCGGCCCTGCTGCGTGAGTTTCGCGAGGAGGTGGGGCTGGAGCTGGAGCGGGTGCGCTTCGCCCTGCTCCAGGAGGCCGTGGACGATCCCCAGTTTCACCAGAGCGCCCATTTCGTGCTGATCAACTACTTCGCCTTCAGCCAGGCCAGCGCGATCACGCCGAACCATGAGATTGAGGAATGGGCCTGGGTCACCCCAGAGCAGGCATTCACCTATCCCCTCAACACCTTCACCCGCCTGCTGGTGCAGCGCTTCATCGACCTGAACACCGCCGCCGCTCCAGGTTCCGGTTCAGCGGTGGCGCCATGAGTGGCCGGCGCACCCTTCGGTCTTCGGCCTGATGCTGCTCATCTCCGTGATCACGCCGGTGCTGCCGGCCCAGTCCGCCTGGCTCACCGAAACCTGGCACAGTCTGCTTCAGCAGGAGCCGGAGGCGGAGCATCCCTGGGCGTGGGAGTGGCTGGTTCAGCGTGATGGTCCGGATCCGTTGCAGGAGCCGCTCCCGGAGGACGACCGGATTCGCCAGCAGGTCAATCCGGTGGCCTTCGGACCGGCCCTGGCCCGCACCCTCGCCCTGGCCCGGGCGCGCGGCTCCCTGGTGAAGGTGCTCGATGCCGATGACCGGCTCACGCCGGGTCAGCTGGCCCGAGAGGTGGCCGTGTTCCAGCGCCATCCCCAGGTGGGCTGGCTCACCGCCGCCGCCCTCGACCAGTGGCCCGATGGGCGTTGCGAGGCGCCGCCATGGGAGGCGCCCGAGGGGGCGATCCCGATCGGCTGGGTGGCCGGCTGGTGGCGTGAGCACGGCCGGCATCTGCCGGTGCATCCGGCCAGCCTCTGTGTGCGTAGCGAGCTGCTGCGGGCCCTAGGGGGCTGGATGGCTTTGCCCGCCTCGGAGGACACCGGTCTGCTGTTGGCCCTCAATGCCGTGGCGGAGGGCTGGCACCTCGGCCAGACGGGCCTGCTCTACCGAAAGTGGCCCTCCCAGCTCACCGCCTCCTCCCTGCTGGAGTCTCGCCACTCCCACCGCCAGGACGCCTTCGCCATCGCCGAGCAGCGGGCCGAAGCCCTCGGGGCCTGGGGTGTGCGCTGGCCGGCGGGGCCGGCTCCGGATCAGATCAGGTAGCCACCGCTCACCTTGATGTTGGTGCCGGTGATGTAGCCGCTGGCCGGATCGGCCAGGAACAGCACGGCCCGGGCCACCTCCTCGGCGGTGCCGAAGCGGCCGGCGGGGATGCGCTCCAGCGGCGGTTTGCGCTCGGAGTTGTCGAGGGTGCCGGGGGAGACGCCATTCACGGTGATGCCATGGGGCGCTTCGGTGACGGCCAGGGTGCGGGTGAGCATCAGCACGCCGGTCTTGCCGATCTTGTAGGGGGTGAGGGCGGGCACCGCCCGCAGCGAATCGGCGTCCACGTCGATCAGGCTCACGATCCGCCCGAAGCCCTGGCTGCGCATCGTGGGCAGCACGGCCTGACAGGCGTGGTAGGTGATGTGGAGGGTCTGTTCCACGGCGCCCTGCCATTCGGCGGCGCTGGTGTCCTCCAGGCGCTTCCAAAGGATGCCGCAGGCATTGTTCACCAGGATGTCGAGCCGGCCCAGGTGCTCGGCCGCCGCCTTGAAGGCGGCCTCGGTGGCGGCGGCATCGGTGAGATTGGCGCCCACCGCCAGGGCGCGGCGACCCATGGCCTCCACCTCGGCCACCACGGCTTCGGCTTCGGCGGCGCTTTGGTGGTAGTGGATCGCCAGATCGGCGCCGGCTTGCGCCAGGGCCAGGGCGATGGTGCGGCCGGTGCGGCGGGCGCCGCCGGTGACCAGGGCGACCCGGCCATGGAGAGGAAGGGTGTTCATCAGTCTTCGACGGTTTCGGCGTTGAGGAGGGCTTCGATCAGGTCCGGGTGGTGGGTGCGGATGATGTCGGCGCCGGCGAAGAGCACGTTGGAGGCGAACAGGATGCGGGCCAGCCGCTCCGGCTTGCGGGCCGCATAAAGCAGGATCGGGCAGCCCAGCACCCGCAGCTTCTCCAGGTTCCAGAGCACGCTGTTCTGGAGTTGCACCTTGCCGTACTCATCGGTGGAGGGATGGATGATGCCGAGGTTGGGATCGATGATCACCTCCTTCACCCCGGCGGCGCGGGCCTGCTCCACCCGCGGACCGAGGTGGTCGAGCAGGCCCTGAAGCCGGTAGGGCACCGGTGCGGCGTCGCGCATGCGGTAGGCGTCGCCGTAGGGCATGTAGGTGAGCATCAGCGCGGCTCCGGCGGCGGCCACCGCCTCGAGGGCCTCGGGGCTGATCGCGGCGCCGGTGAAGTTGATGTCGGTGGCGCCCGCCTCCAGGGCCACCTGCACCGTGTCTGAGCTCCAGGTGTCGACCGAGACGCGGTACCCCTCCTGACGCAGCCGGCGCAGGGGCGGCAGCAGCCGGCGCTGCTCCTCAGCGTCGTCGATCATCGCCGCGGTGGGGGTGATCGAGCGGGCCCCCAGATCGAGGATGCCGCAGCCGTGGGCGCTCAGCCAGGCGGCCCGCTCCAGCATCTCCTCCTCGCCCGCCACCACCGAATCGCTCACCATCGATTCGGGCGAGAGGTTGATCACCCCGAGCAGGGTGCGGGGGCGGGGCAGGGCCATGGAGGGATGGGCGGAGGGGAGAGGGTGGGGCGTTCAGCGGCTGCCGTGCTCGGCGGTGTCGGCCCGCACGGCGGCCAGCAGCCGGGCGAGGGCCTCGGGCTGGCGGCGGCTCACCTCGTCCCAGGTGGGGGTGAGCGGCCGCTGCTGATCCTCCTCCACGAAGCTCCGGCCCGCCTCGAACAGGCTGGCGGCGAAGAACTCCACCGCCCGGGCCTCCTCGCCCCGGTCGAGGCGCAGGCCGTTGATCGCCGCGTCGTCGGCGTAGGAATCCATCAGGTCGAGCACGATGCGCTGGTAGGCCGTGACCAGGGTGCGTACCAGCCCCAGGTCGAGCACCTGGCCCTGGGAGGCCAGGCCGCGCAGCAGGCTCTGGGCGATGTCGCGGCTCATCCGACCCAGCCCACCGCCCCCATCGCTCTGGCTCAGGTCGAAGCGCTGGTGCTTGTGGTCATAGGCGTCGGCGATGTCCACCTGGCAGATCTGGCGGGTGGAGTGGTCGCGGAACACCTCGGTGAGCACGCCGATCTCCAGGCCCCAGTCGCTGGGAAGGTGCAGGCGGCGCGCCGCCTCCAGACGCAGGGCGCACTCGCCGGCCAGGGGGTAGCGGAAGCTGTCGAGGAATTCCAGATAGCGGCTGGTGGGCAGGCAGCGCCTCAGGGCCCGCAGCAGGGGTGTGACGAACAAACGGCTCACCCGTCCGTACACCATGCCCTCGCTGATGCGCGGGTAGTAGGCCTTGGCGAAGACATAAGCGCTTTCGGGATGCAGGAGCGGGTACACCAGCCGGGCCAGCATGCGCGGCTCGAAGCTCACCACATCGCAGTCGTGCAGGGCCACCACCCGGGCCCGGCCGAGGGCCTGCACCAGCCCCAGGCCCAGCCAGATGTTGTGCCCCTTGCCCCGCTCCCGCGGCGCCAGCCCCAGGGTCCCGAGTTCGGCCACCAGATCCCCGATCCGTGGGCCGTCGTTCCAGAGCACGTGGTGGGGCTGGGGCAGCTGGCTGAACAGGGCGAGGGCCTCGCGGTAGCCGGCCGCGTCGGCCCGATCGAGGCCGATCACGATCTCTCCGAGCCAGGGCATGGTGGCCAGGTGGCGCACCAGCGGCCCGAGGGCCGGCCCCGCCAGCTCGGAGTGGAGGCAGGGCAGCACCAGCCCGATCGGGGTGTCGGCGGCCAGCCGGGTCACCTCGGCCTCCAGGTCGGCGGTGCTGCGGCTCCCCAGCCCATGGAGCGTGGTGATGATGCCGTTCTGGAAGAAGTCGCTCATGGGGCTGTCGGCGCGGCGATCGGAGCCGATCGGGCGGTGCTGGCCGGTTGCGTGTCGTGGGTGGTGGTGCACGCGCGAGCCGGGGGGGCGCCGCCGGCGGGCGTGGTGGCTGCTGGGGCCGACGGCGCTGGGGCCAGGGCTTCCTCCACGGCCTCCAGCCAGGCCGCAGGGCCGCCGGCGATCGCCGTGCACGCGATCCGTGCCCGGTCCGGCGTCGGGGGTGTGAGGGCCATGGCCGGGCGATCGGCCGGGTGGAACACCAGGGCCACATCGGCGCTCTCCAGCAGGGCGCGGTCGTTCTCGCTGTCGCCGCAGGCCAGCAGCCTGCTCGCCCGCGGTTCCTGGCCCTGCCAGATGAGCACTTGGGCCAGGGCCTCCGCTTTGTCGCACGGCGGGGCGACATGCAGCAGCCGCCCGCCGCTCACTGCCCGCAGACCCTCTCCAGCCAGATGGCGCTGCAGCCGTTCCAGGGCGGCAGGCTCGTCGTGCCAGACCAGGGGCACGGAGGCCAGCCGCTGCAGGGCCAGGCGGGCCAGGGGTTCCTCCAGGCCAAGCAACTTCTTGATCGCGCCGAAATCCAGTTCCTCCAGCAGGGAGAAGCGCAGGCCGTCGCTTGTGCGCAGCTGGTGAAGCCGGGTGCGCAGCTGCTGCGGTTCGTGGCCCCGCACGATCGCGCCGTAGGCGCCCAGCTCCTGCTGGGGCATTCCCGCGGCGGCGGGCCAGGTGGCCGTGGGCCAGCCGATGCCGCAGCCGTTCTCGAACAGGAAGGGCTGGGGTGCCAGCTCCGCCAGGGACTGGAACGCCACCATCTCGGCGAAGGTCTTGCTGGAGGCCAGCAGGGTGGGGATGCCGCGCTGGTTCAGATGGCGCAGGACCTGGCCGGCCAGAGCGGTCTCGCCCGGGTTCTCCAGCAGGGTGTGGTCCACATCGCTCACCACCCGCCAGCCCAGCGTGCTGCCGCCGGATCCCGCGGCCGACCCCGGGGCCATCAGGCGCTCTCCTCCAGCCGCTCCACGCCGCCCAGGTCGTTGAGGGCGGCGGCGAGCTCCCCCACCGATTGGCCGGAGATCGGATCGATCCACTCCGGAGCGATCTCGGCCAGCGGCAGCAGCACGAAGGCCCGTTCCGCCATGCGGGGGTGGGGCACCTCCAGGCGTTCGGTGGCGATGCGCTGGGTGCCGTAGAGGATCAGGTCGAGATCGAGGGTGCGGGGCCCCCAGCGCTCGGCCCGCACCCGCCCGAAGCGGTTCTCGGTGGCCTGGAGCACATCGAGCAGCGCCTCTGGTTCGAGGCTCACCTCCAGCAGGGCACAGCCGTTGACGTAATCCGGCTGCACCGGGCCGATCGGTGCGCTGCGGTACCAGCTGGAGCGCCGCACAAGCCGCACACCCGCGCTGTGGTCGAGGGCCTCAAGGGCTTCGTCCAGGGTGGTGCGGCTGGCGCCCAGGTTGCTGCCCAGGGCAATGGCCACCTGCTGGGGCTGTTCCGGGGTCGTGGCCGGGGTCGTGGCCATGGTGTTGGCGTTGGTGATGGCGCTGGGGGTCAGGCGGATTCGACCTTGGAGCGGGTCATGGCGATGGCGATCCGGCCCTCGAAGCGGGGAATGGGAGGCGACACCTTCACCAGCCGCGAATGCACCTTCTGGACCGGCGCGAAGGCCAGCACCGCTTCGATGATCACGGCGTTGAGCTTCTCGATCGTCTTGAAGCGGGAGGTTTCCAGCAGGTTGGTCACCCGTTCCACCACATCGGCGTAGTTGAGGGTGTTCGAAAGCTGGTCGTCCGAGCCGGTGAGCGAGAGGTCCATCCAGATGGTGAGGTCCACCTCAAACCACTGGCCGAGCACCTGCTCCTCGGGGAAGTAGCCCGTGTAGCCGTAGCAGCGGATGCCGGTGATCTCGATGGCATCGAGCCGCTGCTCAGCGGAGCCCCCACCCCCGGCCGGGGCGGTTGGATGGTGGTCGGGCCCGACAGCGGCCTCGGTGAGCGTGGTGCTGGTCATGGCGGCGATCGGCGGGGCGAGCCGGCTCGCGCACCGACCTTGTGCGGATCGTACTGGCCTGGCGTGTCCCTCCCTCCGTCGCGCCGTCCTCAGCCGCGGCGGTAGAAGGGGCGCTTCACCACCACAGCCGGCTCGGCCCTGCCGCGGACCTCGACCGCCAACGCCGTGCCCGGTTTGGCGGCGGCGGTTGGCACGTAGGCCAGGGCGATCGCCTGGCCCAGGGTGGGAGACCAGGTGCCACTCGTCACCTCTCCCACCACGGCGCCGTTCTGGAGCACCGGGTAGCCGTGGCGGGCGATGGCGCGGCCCTCCAGCCGCAGGCCCACCAGCCGGCGTGACACGCCGTCGGCGGTCTGGCGTTCGAGGGCCTGGCGACCGATGAAATTGGCGGGCATCTCCAGGTGCACCAGCCAGCCCAGCGAGGCCTCAAGCGGCGTGGTGTCCGCGTCCATGTCGTTGCCATAAAGGTGCATGGCCGCCTCCAGGCGCAGGGTGTCGCGGGCGCCGAGGCCGCAGGGGGTGACCCCCTCGGCCAGCAGCTGCTCCCACAGGGCCAGGCCCGCGTCGCGCTCCAGCAGCAGCTCGAAGCCATCTTCTCCGGTGTAGCCGGTGCGGGCCGCGAACACCGGTGCTCCGGAGGCGGCACCGCCGGCGCCGCGCAGCACCAGATCGCGGTGACCGAAACGGGGCAGGCCCGCCAGGCTCTCGCCCACCAGCGCCTCCAGCCGGGCGGGAGCCTCGGGACCCTGCAGGGCCAGCAGGATGCCTTCGGGCCCCTTGCGGTCGGCGATGCTGATGGCGGCCGGCTCGAGCTGGCTGCGGATCCAGGCGGTGTCGGCCTCGGCGCAGGCGGCGTTGATCACCAGCACCACCTCGTCGCGCTCGCCTTCAGGGCCGGGCCGCCGGCCCCGGTCGTACACGATCAGGTCGTCGCGGATGCCGCCGGCGTCGTTGAGCAGCACGCTGTAACAGGCCTCGCCGGGGCCGATGCGGAACAGGTCGGAGGGCACCAGGCGCTGCAGGGCGTCCTTGACCCCCTCGCCCCGCAGCACGAGCACCCCCATGTGGGAGATGTCGAAGACGCCGCAGGCCTGCCGCACCGCCGTGTGCTCGGCCACCAGACCGCTGAACTGCACCGCCATCTCCCAGCCGGCGAAGGGCACCAGTCGGCCACCGGCCGCCTGGGCGGCCCCATGCAGGGGCGTGCGCCGCAGCACTGGCGTGGCCGCGTCGGCGGGTTGGTGGGCCATGGGAGACGCTCGGGTGGGCGGATCCTATGGAGAAGGAAGGGGATGCGGTTTCTCTCCCTGTTCAGCGCGTTTCGATCTGCCTAGGTTGGGCGGCCCGATCCCGTGCTTGCACGCCCGCGCCATGGGTCACCGCCCCTGCTGCCGCAGTTGCCGCCATTGCATCCCGCCCCAGGGGATGGCCCTGGGCCTCTGCCAGCTGCGCCAGTTGCCGATTCATCCCGAACTGGTGGGCGATCTCTGGTGCCATCACTGGACCGCCCGGCCTCCACGGTTGCCGGTGCTGGCCCCGGGCGGCGCCTCGGCCCCTGCCCAGGCCAACGGCCAGCTGAGCCTGGCGCCCATGCTTCAGGAGGGCTGAATTCCGCTGGCCCACGCCGGCGGTTTGGCCGGGTTGGCGTTGGCCCGCCTGCACGCTGCGTCTGCGGCCGACCCCTCCTGGCCTGATTGGCCCCTTTTCCATGGCCGCCTGCAGCGCCATCGCGGCCTTTTTTGGTGCGGTGGGTTGCGCTGGTCCATGCCTGCCTGGTCTTAGGGTGTTGTCACCTTTTGTTTCCCTTCCACCCTGGAGGTGCAACGCGTTGGTCGCCACGCCCAGCAGCACCACCCCCCTGGAGCTCCTCTCCGCCCAGGTGGACTGCGAATTCTTTTCACTCCCCACCGGCGCCCATGTGTTTTCGCGGGGAACCAGTGCCAATGCCATCTATGCCGTGAAGCGGGGCATTGTCGAACTGGAGGGTCCGCGGGCCGAGCGCATCTGCTACCGCCCCGGTGAACTGTTCAGCTACCAGGACATCGTGTGGCGCCAGGGAGAGCACCGCGGCGACGCCGTGGCGCGCACCCCGGTGGAGATCCTCCGGCTCGACCGGCTGCGGTTCCTCAACCTGCTGCACAACCATCCCACCCTGGCGGTGCTGCTGATCGCCCAGCAGCACGACCGCCTGCGCGAACAGCGCACCAGCGGCACCTGCGTGTACTGAGGGCTCAGGAGCGCGCCAGCAGCAGCAGCAGGCTGCGCACCACCTTGGCGGCCAGCACAGCGCTTACGCCACTCGGATCGAGCTGGGGGGCGAGTTCCACCACGTCGGCGGCCACCAACCGGTGGTGGCGCAGTTCCTCCACCAGGGCGGCGAATTCGCCCCAGTGGAAGCCGCCGGGTTCCGGGGTGCCGGTCCCCGGCATCACGGCGGGATCGAACCAGTCGAGGTCCACGGTGAGATAAAGCGGCCGCCCCCGCAGGGGGGCCAGGGCCGCGGCCATCGCCTCAATCGCCACCAGGCGGCCGCTGCTGCGAAGCTCCGCGAATTCCTCGCGGGTGCCGCTGCGGATCGCAATCTGGCGCAGGCAGCCGCTGGGCAGCACCTCCAGGCAGCGGCGCATGGCGCAGGCGTGGCTGTGGCGGGCGCCGAGCCATTCCTGGCGCAGGTCGGCGTGGGCATCGAGCTGCACCAGCACCAGTTCGGGATGGCGCCGCGCCACCGCCGCCACCGCGCCGCTGCTGATCGAGTGTTCGCCCCCGAGCATCAAGGGAGCCAGGCCTAGGGCGAGCACGGCCTCGGTGGCTCGCTCCACGGCGGCCACCACCGGCTCCGGATCGCCGTGGTGGATTGTCACGGCACCGAGGTCGGCGAAGGCGGTGTCCTCCAGGTCCAGATCGAGCTGGGGGCAGAAGGTCTCCAGCCCGCTGCTCACCTCCCGGATCGCCGCCGGCCCGAAGCGGGTGCCGGGCCGGAAGGAGGTGGTGCCGTCATAGGGAACGCCGAACAGGCCCACGCGGCAGCCGGCCGGATCGCGGCGGCTCGCCATGTAGATGGCCCCTTCGGTGTCGAAAAGGTCGCTCCGGTCGGCGGCGGCAGCGGTTGCCGGATCGGCGCACGAGCTGGAACCGCGGGGCGTGGTGGTGGCCACAGGACTCGGGATGGGGCTGGTCACGGTCGGGAAAGGGCAGGGGCGATCGGGGAGGGCACCTGGAGAAGGTTGGTTCGGAGAGCGTTGGGACCCGAGGCGTCACACGCCTTCCGCAAGCGCCCGCTCCACGAAGGCCGGCACCATCTCAAAGCCGCCCCGCTGCCAGCGGGGGCTCCAGATCTCGCAGCCCGCCGCCACGGCGGCGGCCCGCTCCGGCTGGGCGTCGCGGTAGCGCGGGCCATCAACGGCGGCGAAGGTCCAGCTCCACCAGCCGCTCGGATACATCGGCACCCAGCCGTAGAGCGGGTCGGCGTGGCCGAACACCTCGCGCAGCAGCCGCACGGTGGCGATGTGCACAGCGCGGAAGGCCTCGGGCGATTCACTCTGGGTGGCGAACACGCCGCCGGGCCGCAGGATGCGGCGGCAGTGCTCAAAGAAGGCGCGGTTGAAGAGTCCCTCGGCGGGACCGGCCGGGTCGGAGCCGTCCACGATCACCACGTCGTAGCTGGCGGCCTCCGCCTCGCGCACCCAGGCGATGCCGTCGCCCACCGTGAGGTGGAAGCGCGGGTCGCTCCAGCAGCCACCGCCGATCGCGGGCAGATGCTCCTGGCTCCACTGCACCACCAGGCCATCGATCTCCACCATGTCAAGGAGGCGCACGCCGCCGTGGCGCAGGCATTCGCGGGCGGTGCCGCCATCGCCGCCGCCGATCACCAGCACCCGTTCGACCCCGGCGGCGCCGCAGAGGGCCGGATGCACGATCGCCTCGTGGTAATGCCGTTCCTGGCGTTCGGCGGTCATCCAGCAGCCATCGAGCAGCAGGCCCTTGCCGTAGCGCTCGCTCTCGATGATCGTGACCCGCTGGAAGGGGGAGGAGTCTTCCGCGATCACCCGACCGGCCAGGCCGTAGCGCACGCCGTCGAAGATCTCATCCACCCACTGGGCGCTGGATTCGCTGGAAGCGGGGACAGGAGGGGTGCTCACGCGCCTTGAAGCCGGTTGGTGCTATTCCAGCTAAGCGCCCCGGGGGCACCCGTGTCGGTGCCTCCCACCCACCCCCACGGCAGGGGTGGGTTCACTCGTCCTGGAAGCGCTGGGCAATGGCGCGGAAGGTCTCGGCCTCGGTGAGAAAGGCGCTCACCACGCTGGGGTCGAAATGGCCGCCGCTGCCGGCGGCGATCATCGCCACCGCCTGTTCGTGGGGAAAGGGTTCCTTGTAGACCCTGCGGCTGATCAGGGCGTCGTAGACATCAGCCACCGCCATCAGCCGAGCCGGCAGGGGGATGGCCTCACCGCTCAGGGCGTGGGGGTAGCCGCTGCCATCCCACTTCTCGTGGTGGCTGCAGGCGATCTGACGGGCGACGCTCAGAAAACTGCTGGGCGCGTCGAGCAGCTTCTCGGCGGCGGCAATGGTTTCGAGGCCGAGGCTGGTGTGGGTTTTCATGATCTCAAACTCCGCCTGATCCAGAGGGCCAGGCTTGAGAAGAATGGCATCGGGAATGCCCACCTTGCCGATATCGTGCAGCGGCGCTGATTTGTACATAATCTCGATCATTTCATCGCTCAATTCGACTGGTACTGGAGCATTGATGCCGCCTTCTTCCTGGAGCATCGTGCGCAATCGTTGGGCCAAGGTGCGCACATAATGCTGGGTGCGCCGAATGTGCATCCCTGTCTCGTTGTCGCGGGTTTCCGCCAATGACGCCATCGCCATGATCGTCACGTCCTGCACCATCTGAACCTCCCGGGTGCGGCGCTCCACCTCCTCGATCAGGTAGCGGTTGTTGTGGGCCAGCCGATCGGAGGCGGCCTTGAGGGCCAGGTGATTGGCCACCCGGGCCAGCAGCGTCGGAGGCGAGATGGGCTTGGTGATGTAGTCCACGCAGCCGCAGCGGAAGCCCCGCTCCTCGTCCTCCACCTGGCTGCGCGCGGTGAGAAAGATCACCGGGATCATGGCCGTTGCGGGGTCGCCCTTCAGGCCCTGACACACCGCGAAGCCATCGAGTTCGGGCATCATGATGTCCAGCAGGATCAGATTGGGCTGGGGTTCCTGCCGCGCCAGCCGCAGGGCGGCCGCGCCGCCATTGGCCAGCTGCACCCGGTAGTGCTCCTTGAGCAGGCCGTGCATCAGCTGCAGGTTTTCGGGCGTGTCATCCACCACGAGCACCCGCGGGCGTTCCTGGTCTGGGGCGGCGCTCATCGGGGCTCTCCGCTGGTGGGAGCGCTCAGGGCGGGCGCCCGCTCGCTGGAGCCCTCAAGCAGGGCGGCGGCCTCTTCGAAGGCGAATCGGGCCAGGTGATCTTCCACCGCCCGGAGGGTGGCGGGGCCGAGCACCCCGCCCAGGCTGACCCGCTGGGCCTCCACCAGATCGATTGCTTCGCCATCGCCTGCCTTGAGCAGGGTCTGCAGCCGCTCCACCAACTCCCGGGATCCCCGATGCATCGGGTCTGCAGCGCCAGCCAGCGCTGCGCTGCCGGCCTGGGCCTCGGCCTCGGCCGCTTCCTGGGCCGCTGTCCTCCCCGCCGAAGGAAGGGCGAGGATCAGGGCCACGGTCTCCGCCAGGGTCCGGCGGAACAGCGCCAGGTCGTCGGCACTGGGCCGGCCGGCCTGAACGGTGTTCTCAAGCCTGCTGGCAGCTTCCGCCAGGGCTGTTGCCCCAAGGTTGGCGGCCACGCCTTTCACGGTGTGGGTGATCCTCCGGGCTGCGGCGGCATCGCCTTCCTCCAGCGCGGCAGCCACCTGTTCGGCGGCATCGGCCTGGGTGTGGGCGAGGCTCACGAGGAGCCGGTGATAGAGATCTTCGTTGCCTGCCGTGCGCCGCAGCCCGCCGGTCCGGTCGAGGCCGGGCGGTGGCAGTGGGGTGGTCGGCATCGGCTCGGCCGGGGCTCCGGCCGGCGGGCTGTCCGTCCCCAGGGTGCGGTGACCCCAGTGGGCCAGGGCGCTGAACAAGCGTGCCGGTTCGATCGGTTTGGTGAGGTGTTCCTGCATGCCGAGTGCCAGGCAGCGCTCCCGCTCCTCCACCAGGGCGTGGGCCGTCATGGCCAGGACCGGCAGGGGGTCGAAGCGGGGGTTGAGGCGCAGGCGCCGGGTGGCCTCCCAGCCATCGAGCACCGGCATGTTGAGGTCCATCAGCACCAGGTCGAAGGGGAGGCGGCCGTCCTCTTCTCCGCCACGGTTCTCTTCTCCGCCAGAATCCTTCTCCGGCTCCTCCAGCTTTTGCAGGGCCTCCTCGCCGTTCTCAGCCACGGTGACCCGCACGCCCATGCTGCTGAGCAGTTCGACGCAGATCTGCTGGTTGACCTGGTTGTCCTCCACCAGCAGCACCCGCAGGCCGGCCAGGCCCTCGCTCAGCTGGGCCGCCGCCGCCGGCGCCCCCGGCTGGCCACTACCGCTGGTGGGCTCCAGCAGGTCGATCAGGGTGTCCACCAGTTCGGATTGGCAGATCGGCTTGGTGAGGAAGCCCTTGACGCCCAGTTCGGCGGCGGCTGTGCGGATTTCGACGTTGCCGTAGGCCGTGACCATCACCACTTCGGGGGACGGGAGGTCGGGCAGCGCCCGCAGCCGGCGAAGGGTTTCCAGGCCGTCGATGTCGGGAAGCTGCCAGTC
>Ga0114959_10002511_pt1 | contig 14953 bp, 18 predicted proteins | sample C_130625_EF_Meta_FD_87317 | JGI IMG/M metagenome (GOLD analysis project Ga0114959, IMG submission 87317) | Freshwater microbial communities from Lake Croche, Canada to study carbon cycling - C_130625_EF_MetaG | ecosystem: Environmental > Aquatic > Freshwater > Lake | place: Lake Croche, Canada...
GGTGCCGGGATTCCCGATTTCCTCCGCTCGGCGCTGGCGAACCTCCTCTCAGTCAGCAAGGGCGCCTGCTACGTCTGCATGTCCTCTCGCGAATGGACGACGCTGCATCGCGCCTGTCATGAGGCGGGAAGCGAGGGGTCAACCACAATCATCTGGGCCAAGAACATTTTTGTGCTGGGGCGTGCCGATTACCCAGCCGCACCTCGTAAGACGCAAAATTGACGGTGCCCAGCAGCGGGCATGACGTCGGCTTCCGAATTCGTGGGATCGGCGTTTGCCGTGTGGTCAAACACCATCAGGTCAACGCGGCCCAGCAGTTCGTCCCCGTGGATGGCTTCCCGGTAATGCGCCCGGCAGATCCGTGGCGCCCCGCCGCCATGGGATGGAGAACACCTGGCAGAAAATTTTTGGCCGAAAAGGTACAGTTCGCCACCACGATCTCTGAGGACTATCTCCCACCCCCTAAGTATCACGACCCAATTCGAGATCCCGGATAGCTTGAAATCGTCCGGCGCATCTCGAACCATAGCTTCCCCTCGCGGACCTGACTCTCGACCACCTGAAACCCGGCAGCGGCAAACAACCGCATCGCCGCCTCGTTATCGTCCGCTACCGCAAGACGCAACTCGGCAAAAAGCTCGCTGTTTGCTGCCTCTGTCTCGCGTGCCTCTATCGCGTTTAACAATCTCCTGCCGAGCCCCCGACCACGCGCAGCCGGCTCTAGCCAGAGATCGAGCACAAACCATTGGCGGTCTGGCCGAGCCTCAACCCAGACATAACCCACGCGGCTGGTACCCTCGAAAAACACCAGGATGTCTGAGTCTTTGGCGATGAACGCAGCCTGCAGCCGGCCAGTCAGCGCAGCAACCTCCGTTGCTGTCGCGCGCCTTCCATAGCTTTTGAACCAGGTCTCCACCTGCGCTGCCACTATCCATTCGCAGTCCCGGGACGCCTCCGCATCAACTAGCCTTACGCTCAATCCACACATTCATTTGAACTCCTAATCGATCTCATCGATGTCATTTGCAAAGGTATTCGGGCGATGTCCTGCTGGCCTAGCTGCAAGAGCAGCCGATGCAGGAGACAAAAATGTCTGGAACCAACGATAAGGCTCACATCAAGGCCGCTCTCGAAGCAGCTCATGCTGAAATAGGAAAGGCCGTGGCGTCTCTCGACCATGCTACTCCGGCGCAGCTTGCGCAACTGAAAGTAGGCGCGCGGCAGTTGTCCGCTTTCGTCGACTTTCATAATGGTGGCTGCGCCAGCGCAGCGGGTCTCACTTCGTCTGAGCTGCTCGGCAAGATCCGAACCTAATCAGGAAGTGGCCAAGCGTGAGCTTGGCCACGGCCCTACGCAGGAATTCCTTGGATGCTGGTTGCGTCACGGTATGTCGTCGCAAGCGACGCGGTAACCGACGTCGGCAATGGCCAGGCGTTCCGGATCGTGATGTCCACACGATCGCAGGATGTCCTGGTCGTGCCGGACTCCCAATGGGAAATGATTGAACGGGGCTGCATCGCCAGTTTGCCGGAGGACGTGCGCGTATCACTATCGAAATCCGCCATCCTGGTGGAGAGTGACGAGGATGAGCTCGCTGGCGTGCTCGCTGCCAGCCATGCTGCTATCGCGCGCGCCCGCGGCCTTTACGAATGCATCCAACCATCCGCTTCCTGCACTTTGGGATGTGATTACTGTGGCCAGCAACACAGCAACACTCTCCTTTCATCAGCCCAGCAGGACGCCCTGGTACGCCGCATCGGCCGACGTTTGGAAAGCGGTCGTTATGACGGGCTGGAAATTGGATGGTTCGGCGCCGAGCCACTCACTGGCCTGTCCGTCATGCGCACACTTTCACCGCGTTTGCGCACACTCGCCAGCGCGCATCGGTGCGCCTACACCGCGCGCATCATCACCAATGGGATTGCCCTGCTGCCGCGGGTCGCACGCGAGTTGGTACTTGATCTCGGCGTCAATGAGATTGAGGTTACTCTTGACGGACCTCAGGCGGTGCATGATGCGCGTCGCGCTACGAAGGCCGGCAACCCCACCTTCGGCCGTATCTTCGCTAACCTGCAGGCGTTTGCCGCAGATTCTGATCTTAAAGCTGGCCTGAAGCTGCGCTGCAATGTGGATCGGCGTAATGCCGACCACGTGGCCGCGTTGATCGAAATGCTTGCCGATGGAGGGCTGCAACACAGGGCGCAGCTCTACTTTGCGCCTGTTCATGACTGGGGAAATGAAGCGGCTGGACTTTCGCTTTCGGCACAGGAGTATGCTGATCGAGAGATTGACTGGTTGGCGCTGATGAGCCTGCGCGGCTTCGCCGTGCCGGTGCTGCCGCAGTCTAAGCCGGTGGTCTGCATGGCGGTCAGCCCACATGCTGGACTGACTGATCCCAGCGGCCAGCGCTTCAACTGTACCGAGGTTTCACTCGTGCCCGCGTATGGCGTGCCGAACCGTTACGCCACGGGTGATCAGGATCTGATGCGGCCTTCAGAAGCGGCGGCGACGCTCGGCAATTTTCTTACTGACGTTGCCGAAGGCCGGTTCGACTGCAGTCGCTGCGTCATGCTTCCAGTGTGCGGTGGTGCTTGCCCTAAGCAATGGCACGATGGCCATCCGCCCTGTCCGTCAGCGAAGCGCAATATCAAGGACCGCTTGATCCTCGCCTGGGCAATGGCGCGGCGCCCCAGCAATGCTTCGGGGCTGACGCTTGAAACCCTATGAGCCCCTGCTCACCTGGTTAGGCCGGGAACCGACCGCAACGGAGACCATAGACCGCGTCCAGGAAGGTCGGCTCGCTTGGCTGGCCCGGGAACTGGCCATTGCACTGAGCGGTCAGGCCGACCTCGCTGACCTGTGGCGGTCACTCAGCCTAAGGGCAGTTGAGCGCATCCTAGGCGCACCAATTATCTGCCAGTATTTGCGAGTTGGTGGGGACGCCGCAGAACTGCAGCGGATTTTGAGGGCCGAATTTGCTCTCGATCAGGAGGTTGAAAGGCGAGTCGATCATTGGTCCGCGCTCGGCGATGTGTGGCTTGGAGGAGCACCACCGCCCGAGGCGGCGGGTCTGGAGCGGGGGCCGGACGGCCGGTATCACGCGCCGGCACTAGCCTGCGGTATTTCCATCGACCTCTCGCTGCCTGCCGTGATCGCTTATCCTAGCGCCAATGTGGCTGTGCCCGGCCTACCCGACGCCAAGCAAATCGCTGACAGCGTTGCGCGCTTGGATAGCGCGATTCTATGCGTTGCGGAGGTCGATCCGGTGATGCACCACGCACTGCCCAGCCTAATCAGTAATATCGTCCTGCGGACGAATTCTGCTACGCCAGAGCGCCTCCAGAGCGGCAGCTCTGCTGCAGCGTTGGGTCGTGTTGTGCTGGTGAACGCCGGTGCGCGAGCGAACAGCACCGATATGCTCGCCGAAGTCTTGATTCATGAGGCGAGCCACACAGCGATCAGCACGGTAGAACTGACATGTCCATTGGTCACAGATGCGGTTCCGCTGGCGGACTGCCGTATTTTGTCGCCCTGGACAGGAGCCTGCCTGCCCGTGCACGCGTTCCTGCACGCATGCCTTGTCTGGTACGCCGTTAGCGGGTTTTGGGCACGGGTCGGTCGGCTTGATAAACGTGTCGAACGTGACGCGCGCCGCGAAATGATTCGGCAGGGCTTCCTTAAGCTACAGCCGCAGGCTGTGCTCGGCCCCTATCGTCCACACCTTCACGCGGATGGGATTCTTTTGCTTCAAACAATCCGGGAAAAGGCTCTTGTAGCATGATGTCTGGCCTACCGATGGGTGATAACGCTCTACAGAAGCTCATTCATCCAATGTCAGTGGACGTCTTTCTACGGGAATATTGGCAACAGCGGCATTTTGTGATCAATCGGAGTGACGCGCACTACAACGACAGCATCCTTACAGTCGATGACCTCGACACGTTGATATCAACGACGCCACTGCCGGTCGCGCGGGTCAACATGGGGTCCGATGCCGTAGGGATCCCGCCAGCCCGCTATACGGCTTTTGCCGATCAGGGTGACGGCCTCTACGTCAACCCGGACGACATGATGCGGCTGCACCGACAGGGCAACACAATCATCCTGCGCACCATGCATTTATTTGTTCATCGGATTGGCATGCTGTGTCGTGCGATGGAAGCGTTCTTTCATTGCAACGCTCAGGCCAATATTTATATCACTCCGGGCGGGACGCAGAGCTCTTTCCCGCACTGGGATTCCCACGACATTTTCGTCATCCAGATAGCGGGCAGCAAAGTCTGGCGACTGCACGAGGCACCCATCCAGCAACCCTTGTACACTTATCAGTTCAACCGCGACCAGCACCCGATCGGCCGCCAGACCGGCGAATTCACGCTGCATGCCGGCGACATCGCTTACGTCCCACGCGGCGTCGCACATGATCCGGTTGCTGCTGAGTACTCGGTGCACATCGCGCTCGGTGTGCTGGTTCGCACCTGGGCAGATTTATTCGCCGCGATGTTCGAGAGGGTGACCCACGACGTAGCGTGTCGTGCAGCCCTGCCGGTACTCCACGGAAATGGCTTTGACGTCGCGCAGTGCGCGGCGGATATCGTGCCGCGCGCTTCAAGGTTCCTTGACTCTGAGGTGATGCGGGCGGCACTCGCCGGGCTTTCCGAAGAGTTTTTACGCGCCCGCCGCGGTGATGCACGCGGGATGCTCCGCCAGTTTGCAGCCGGGAAGCCGGTGACGCTCGACTCCTGGGTGCAAATTCCTGAAGAAGCGCCTGCCGTTCTACAGCTGCACGATGGAAAGTGCCGGGTGTTTTTCAACGGTACCGAACTTTCGGTTGATATTAGTCTCCTCCCAGCCCTTGAGTTCATTCAGTGTTATCGGCGTGTCCGCGTAGGCAGCATTCCTGCAGCCAGCGATGCTCATAGGCTTGCACTCGCCGAACAGCTGATTGCGCAAGGTGCGGTAGGTCTTTGCGCGGATACTGCACATTGAAAGCAGGTGAACTGCCGCTCGATCTCCTCGCGGAGCTTGCCAAAGTCTGCGCGGAACCTGGCCCACCGCACGCAGCCGATGAGCCGCGTGATTGGTTTAATGAGCTGCTGCGCAACCAGATCGATGCGCGGTTCGGTGACCAGCAGCCGGCGCTGGTAGAAATCATGACCATGGGCGGAAGAGCACTTTTGGAGGCGCGCTCCGGCAGGATGCACGAAGCCTGGCGTCATCTCCGGAATGCTTTGGTTGTTTTCGAGGGCGAGACGCTCTTTCCCGAGGCCCGCCACCTCGCTCATTCGCTCATCAGCGCCCAGAAAGCCTATCTCTGCCACCGCGACTGCGACGATGCGCAGGCTGAGGCGCTGCTCGGCGCAGCCTTTCAGGACGATATTGTGCTTGAGGGACTGCCCGGTTATGGCTTCCTACTGATCCATCGGATCCAGTTGCTGCACAATGTGATGCGCATCCATTGGACGGGCGGCCGGCTGCAGCCGGCGCTGCGTCTCGGCCACGCTCTGCTGGCCTACCTCGAAAGGCCGGCGCCGGAACTCCTCTCATTTCTCCCCAATCCCTGGAGCAGCCACTGGACCAGCGTTAGCCGTAACATTCCGTTGCCGCTCATCACATCCCTGCATAATCAAATCTCAAATGACATGGTGAGGTTATCTACATCTGCTGAGCCCAGGTTAATGGTCGCTGCCCTGGGGATGGTGCCGACTGACACACCGAGCCAAGTCACGCGCTGGGTCATCTTCACCCATGCCCGCTTGTGCGGGGACTCCGCCACCATGCTGGCTTCCGCTGCTCATTTGCTTCGGCAGGGTCCGCGGCCGAGCCGCCCCCTTTGGCATGCCGCCGCGGCCGAGACGCAAAATTGGCTCGCTGCGGAAATCGACCGAATGTCATGCTGACGCGCATAGTGGCAGCCATCAGGGAGTCCCCTTGCCGGTTCTGTCAGTTTCCGCGCGAAGCGGCCCGTTTGGCCGACCGGAGCAGGACGGTTAGGCATCGAGGCCAACGGAGCCGGACACTCGGGAAGGCACCGTTAAGCTGGTGCCCTGCGAGGTGCGGCGCGGTGTCGGATTTCTCAAACTTCGTTGGCTCCCCAGGGGATCCTGACCTTCGGCTTTGTCTGGAGGACGGCGATATGCTGTTGCAGAATGGCCTGCGGCGGGTGTGGCGCGAGGCTTAGGTTTGCGGCGATGGCAGGCCGGACTGCTCCGGGGGCTGCTGTTCGGGCCGGATGGGCGGATCAGTTCGCCGAGCCACAGAAAACGCGCCTATGCTGCATACTGCACGAATTGCGCGGGACCTTACTGACATGACGACGACACTCGGCTTCCTGGGCCTCGGCCAGATGGGCGCGGCGATCGCCGAGCGGCTGCAAGCCGCCGGGCACCCGCTGCAGATTTTCGACCCGAGCCAGACCGCTGTGGCGCCCTTCGTCGCGCGCGGCGCGGTCAGGCACGCGTCGGCAACGGCCGTCGCAAATGCCGCTCAAATCGTCTTCGCCTGCCTGCCGAACGGCCAGGTCAGCGAGGCCGTGTCGCATGATGTTGCTGCTGGCCATGCCGTGAAGACCTATGTCGAGATGTCGACCATCGGGAGCTCAGCTCTCGAGAAGGTTCACCAGACCGTCGCTGCGCGGGGTATTGCCTTTGCCGATTGCCCGATCAGCGGTGGCCCCAAGGGCGCGCGCTCGGGCACGCTGACGATGCTCTGCGCCGCCCCGCCGGAGGTCCGCGCCATCGTGCGCCCTTATCTCGAACGGGTCGGGCGCACCATCTTCGAGATCGGCGATCGGCCCGGTCAGGCCCAGCTGATGAAGCTGGTGAACAACCTAGTGAACGCGGCCAATATGGCGACGGCATTCGAGGCCTTGGTGCTTGGTGCGAAGGGCGGCCTCGATCCAGACCAGATGGTCGCTATACTCAATGTCTCAACTGGCCAGAACAGCGCCACCCTGACGAAGGTACCGAAGTCGGTGCTGCCTGGCAGCTTCGACTATGGCGCCAGCCTGACGACGATGCTGAAGGACGTCGACCTCGGCCTCGCTGAAGCCACGGCGCTGGCGGTGCCGATGCTGGTGCATCAGCAGGTAGGGACCCTGTGGCGCCTTGCCGAGCAGCAGGGCCTTGGGCCGCAGGACTTCACCGCCTTGATCAAGATGATGGAAGGCTGGGCGGGTGCCGAAGTCCGCAGCCGTACCGCCGGGCCGGACTGATACCAAGCCTGGGAAGGGTGCACTCTTGGGGTTGGGCCCAGGCGGCTATGACGTCGACGTCTGCCAGTTAGATCAAAATTTAGTTGAGTTAACTCGTCGATACTGAAACAGAGTCGTCCTAGCCTATGGCTCGACGGGGCGACTCAAGCAGGAAGCATCGCGGGGGACATGGATAAGATCATTCAAGCGTTGCGAGCTTCCCTCGGGCCTAGTCCATTGCTCAGCCTCTGCGTCGTGGTGATGACCGTCCTCGCCGTCCTCGCCGCGTTCAAGGTTACCCCCTCGCTTTCGCCCGGAGTCGGCGCCAGCGTGCTGGGCCTGCTGGTGGCTTCGGTCGCACTTTATTGGACGTGGCGCGTGGCCAAGCTCTGGCCGCGGGTAATCAGCGGTGCCGATGGGGCCTTCCAACTGCGCTCTCGCTCGAAGCTTCGCATTGTCGACGGCGCTCCCGAGGGAATTCCAGCGCTCGACGACCTCGACAGACTGACTGGCCTGGGGGCAGTCAAGGCCGAGATCAGAACATTGATCCAACGCCTGCAAATCGAAGCTGCACGGCGCGAGGCTGGGACGACGACTACCCCGATCTCGTTGCACATGGTCTTCGCCGGGCCGCCGGGCACGGGCAAGACGGAAGTCGCCCGCCTCTACAGCGCCATCCTGCGCGATCTGGGCGTCCTGGAGAAAGGACACCTCGTCGAGACAGACCGCGCTGGGCTGGTTGCCGGCTATGTCGGACAGACGGCGCTTAAGACGAGGGAGAAGATCGCCGAGGCGATGGACGGCGTCTTGTTCATTGACGAGGCCTACACGCTGACCGAGCGCAGCGACTTTGGCAAAGAGGCCGTGGACACCTTGCTGAAGGAGATGGAGGACAAGCGGGACCGCCTAGTCGTCATTGTGGCCGGGTATCCGGACCCAATGCGAAAATTCCTGGCGAGCAATCCCGGCCTGCCCTCACGCTTCACCAAGACGCTGCAATTCGATAGCCACACGGCTGCCGACCTGGTCGCGATCACCCGCACGATCGCCCGCCGCGATGGCTTCCGCCTCTCCCCCGGTGCCGACCCGGTCCTGTTGAACTACTTCGAGCGGGCCCGCACGTCGTCGAACTTCGCCAACGCCAGGACGGCTCGAACAGTCGTGGAACGGTTCCGCGAGGCACAGGCGACGCGCATCGCCCCGCTGCTCAAGACCCCCGGCATCGATCTGAACGAGCTGACGCTGGCCGACGTCCAGGCGGCAGTCGGCACAAAGGTCGCCGCGTCCGCTAGCGCGCTGGACGAGCTGGGTCGCATGATCGGCTTGCAGGCGGTCAAATCCGAGATCGGCAAGCTGGTGTCCCGGCTGCAGGTGGAAGCGGCCCGGCGCGAACAGGGCCTGCCGGTTGCGCCGATTTCCTTGCACATGGTCTTCGCTGGTCCCCCTGGAACCGGCAAGACGGTCGTGGCGCGCCTCTATGGCGAGATCCTGCGCGACCTCGGCGTGCTGGAGAAAGGGCACCTCGTCGAGACGGACAGGGCGGGCTTGGTCGCTGGCTATGTCGGGCAGACGGCGTTGAAGACCAGGGAGAGGGTCGCAGAGGCGATGGACGGGGTCCTCTTCATAGACGAGGCCTACACCCTGACCGGCCAAGGCAATGAGGCTGTCGACTTCGGCCGGGAGGCCGTCGAGACCTTGCTCAAGGAGATGGAGGATAAGCGGGACCGGCTGGTCGTCATCGTCGCCGGCTACCCAGACCAGATGGGTCGGTTGTTGGCGAGCAACCCCGGCCTGGCATCCCGCTTCACCAAGACGATCCCGTTTATAAGCTACGAGGCGGCCGAGCTGGTTGCGATCACTCGGACGACGGCGCTGCGTGACGGTCTGCACCTTTCCCCGGACGCCGACCCGGTCCTACAGACCTTCTTCGAGCAGGCCCGCGCAACGTCAAGCTTCGCCAACGCGCGGACGGCGCGAACAGTGCTGGAGCGGGCGCGAGAGGCACAGGCCGCGCGGATCGCACCCCTGATCGGGACCGCCCAGGTGAACCTCGACGAGCTGACCCTGCAGGACATTCAAACAGCGACCGCCGGGCGCGACGGTGGCGTGGCGTGAAAGGCGGTTTTCACGGGGACAGGCTTCTTTGTGACGGAAGACGGGCACGTCGCCACGAACGCTTACGTCGTCGAGGGCTGCGACGAGCCGAAGGTAATCCGGGGAGCGGCGGCGGCGGCGGCGCGTGTCCTGGCGCGCGATACCAAGAACGACTTGGCCCTGCTGCAGGTGGACATCACAGCCGATCACGTCGCGAGGGTGCGGGCCGGCGTGGAGGTAGGGGAGGGAGTCGCGGCATTGGCAGGTCTTCAGGACGACAGCGGCAAGATCCAGATCACAGCGCAGATCCAGCCCGGTAACAGCGGCGGACCGATCGTGGACGGGGCGGGCAACGTGGTGGGCGTCGCGGTCTCCGGCCTGCCGACGCACAGCAAGGGAACAGCGCAGGACGTCGGCTTTGCGATCAAGGCCGAGGTGCTGACCGCATTCATGTTCGCGCACGGCGTCGCATATTCGACTGAGGCGAGCGACCGTCCGCTCCGAAACGTTGAGTTGGCCGAGGCTGCGCGGCGCATCTTGGTGCTGATCAGTTGGGAAGGGTGATGCCTCAGCGTTCGCCAGCGGTGCCCAACTGGATCGGCCTGATCAACTCGTCGGCGGCGGCGGGGCTGAAGGCGGCCTGCCCTGGGCGACGGACCATCAGGGTCAGGGTCCCTGGTCCCAGCGCACGGTCGCCCCGCCAGCATCCTGCGGCGGCCCGGAGCCCCAATAGGCCTTTCTGCAGGGTGAATGTGGTGGGGGGATAGTTCACGGCCCCCTGGCTTTCTATGTTCAGCGTGACGTTGCGGAGCATGGTGTGACGGGGCGTCACGAGCCGCACCAAGCAATCGGCCGACTGGGCGCCCTGCCAGACGAGACGCGCCGAGAACGCGTACAGGCCTGGCGTTTGGACGACAAAGAATGTCTGGGCCGTGCCGACAAACAGACCGCCCGAAGGACCGGCGTCCAGGACGCGCGCTAGCGGGAAGGTCGGGCCGTCGATGGTGAAGCTCGCCAGCCCTGACGACGACACGTTGGCATCCTTGGTCGCATCCAGGGTCATCAGCCTGATCTCGCCAGTCCATCCCGGCTGGAACCCGACGAAACGGCCGCCTGCATCCGTTTGCGGTAAGGCGGCAGTCGGCGCCTCCGTGTAGGGCTGTTCACCGTGGGGGACGGGGCGGGTCCAGTTCGCCCACGGGGCTTTGCTGGCCCGCACGGCCGTATCGTCGGGAAGCCGATGCCATCCAGCCAAGGCCAGCGCCGCTAGGGCGCAGCCGATCAGAGGCGGTGGCCCTAGCACCGCAGCCCATCGATACGCTTCGTCGCGCTGCCACAGCGTGCGATGGATGAACCCGAGCTTGGCGATGAAACGTCTCATGCGTTGTGCCAAGCCGCCGAGATAGGTCCGGGCATCACCAATCGACCGACTAGGTGTTGTTGCCCGGGCAGCTGGCGTCCGGCGTCCACGTCACCTGCCGCGCCTGCGCGCCGCCCTGTGCCGGAACGCGCCAGGGAGGCGTCAGCGCGATGATCGCATCGGATGTCGTGACCATGGCTGAAATTGTCCCGCGGCCGCTCGTATAGGGGGCCGGAAACGGCAACGCTATGCGAACTGGGGCCTCGGCCAGCTCAAAGACGGGAGACAAGTAGTTGCCGGATTGCAGCCTGAGCCGCCCGGCAGGCTGGCCGCGGTCGCGCATCACGACCACCCAAGCGAGGCGGGCGTTGCACGCCTTCGGGTCCTTGAATCGCTCCAGTTGCGTGGGGTTTCCATCGACGGTCGCAAGAGCCCCCTGCATATCCTCCGGCGCCACCTCCGCCATGCTGACGACATCTGTCGCAGCCGCCGCACTTTGGCTGGCCTCTGCCCAATATGCGAAACCCAGCGCTGCGAGTCCCGCCACCAAAACCGCCATCCCCATCCCCGGAACTGCCCTCGTCGAGCTTCTTGCGCCCGCTGGCGTTTCACGGGTCTGCACATTGTCTGGCATTCAGGTTCTCGCCTTTATCAAAGGTGGCGGGATCGCGAGGCGAAGATTGGCGCAGTTTCGCAAAGACCACAACGGCGCAACTGTCACAAACGCCGTTGATCGCCTCCCCCTGACTGGGATCAACCAGAGATGAGCGCACCGCTCGGCAGGCGCCGATCGCGCTCGACCTGGCGCACCGACTGCCGCGGGGTCTTCGCCTAGCAGCCGATCTTGGCTGCAATCGCGACCATCGCCGCCCAGCGCGAGGTGTGCTCACCGTGCTGCCGATCAGTCGGCGCGCAGCAGCCTGCCGCTCTTCGTTCCAGGAAATTTGAAACCCGCAAAGATGTTGATCTCCATGTGTTGCGTGCTCATCGCCAGATCCCAGATCTGCCGTAGCCCGCTAAAATGCTGCTTGATGGTCTTGTTTGTCCGCCTGCGCGGCGCTTCGCCGCGCTGTTCCGCCGCATCGGCCCGGGCTATCGCATCGCTGGGGTGCAGGCGTGTTCGGCCCTTGCCATGGCTCGCGGGAAGGCGCCGCAACGTCGTCAGAAATTGCAGGGTATCTCTTGATATGAAGGACCGGATCGGCCGATCCTTCATCGGCTCCGTCCAAAGGCGCGTCGATGCTCGCATCTGGACGATGGTTTGGCCCGTGTAGTCGCGCTGCCGCGCGGCGACGAAAAGGGGCATGAAGGCCCTGAGGGTCATTCCATCGTCGACGGGTGAGGGGGAGCTGGCGCGGATCCATCGCCGAAGCCTCGATGCCTCGCATCGGCACCGACCGAGCCGCGACGAGCGCTTCGCTGATCGTCGTCGGTGCGCGGCGTGCTTCCTCGAGGCGTGGCTACAGCGAAACCAGGGCGGCCGGGATTTGTGCGGCGTGCGGCATCGCCCCCGTTGCACCAAAGCGCCGCGGATAGCCGGCTTCTTTGGACAGCGCCGCTGCCACGCGCCTGAAATCCGCCAGCCGTTCCCGAAGCGCGTCGTGCAGGGGCCCGGTCTGTGCCAGCGCGGCGCTTGGCACGTCCGGTTCCTGGGTGGCACCGCTTGTGACGATCGCGCTGGCGACGGCGGAAGAGCGCCTCCGCCGCCTTCTAAAGCCGCCCCGCGCGTGCCCGCGCCGTCGTCGGGGCGCTCGTCCCCAGGGCGGCCCAGAGCTCTCTTTGGCTGATCAAAGGCCGGATCGTGTCGGGAACCCTGCGTCGGAAATGAAAGTTGTGACCCTGGCGCGCGCGCATGCGCGCTGCTCCCCTGTGGAGTAGGCCTGCGGAGTATTTCTCCACAGGCCCGTGGGGCCCACCAAAAAATCCAATAAAACCACAAAGTTGGCTGGGGGACCTGGATTCGAAATACAAACCAAGTAACCTTGCTGTTTCAACAAATTAGATAGACCTGATTGCGCAGCATCCCTCTTATGGACCAGTTGATGCGCACAGTCAAGTGGATCCCGTGTGCGACGAGTATATGCACTGGCAGAGAGATTTTCTATTTAGGTATTCAGGCGTATTCTAAAAAACGCTGGCGGTCGATCGTGTCCCACCGCGTGGTGTAACAGCGTTGCCTAGGCGGGCTGGGCGGCGGGTCAGTCCGCCATGGCGGGCGGGCTGACGGTGGCAGGATTGCTTATCGCGCCGATGGTCTCCAGCGTCGTGTAACGGGCGCGCTGGGTGGCCCATTCATCGGATTGCTCGAGGAGAATGGCGCCGACGAGGCGGACGACGGCGTCTGCATTGGGAAAGATGCCGACGACATCGGTACGGCGCTTGATCTCGCTGTTCAGCCGCTCGATCGGGTTGGTGGAATGGATTTTGGCGCGGTGCTCGCGTGGGAAATCCATGTAGGCCAGGATGTCCGCCTCAGCGGCATCCATCAAGGTGGCGAGCCATGGCACCTTGGGGCGGAGCTGGTCGGCGACGTTGCGCCACTGGGGCGCCACTGGGCGTGGGCTGCGGGCGCGTCGTCCTGGGCAAAGGCAGGACCGACCCAGGCTGAGACGATGCGGCGCTGGGTCTTCCCGGCATGGGCGTTGGCGTTGCGCATGAAGTGAACGCGGCAGCGCTGCCAGGTGGCGTGCCGAACCCTGGAGACGGCGGCTTTCAGCCCTTCATGGGCGTCCGAGATCACCAGCTTCACACCGTGCAGCCCACGCCGCGTCAGGCTGCGCAGAAACTCGGTCCAGAAGGTCTCCGCCTCTGACGGACCGACGGCCATGCCGAGCACCTCGCGCCGTCCGTCACCGTTGACGCCGACCGCGACGGTGACGGCCACGGAGACGATGCGTCCGGCCTCCCGCACCTTCACGTACGTGGCGTCGAGCCAGAGATAGGGCCAGTCGCCCTCGATCGGGCGGGTGAGGAAGTCTTTCACCCGGCCGTCGATCTCGGCGCAAAGCCGCGAGACCTGGCTCTTGCTGATCCCGTCCATGCCTGTGTTTCAGCGCCGAAGCGGGCCCCCACCTGGACTCGATCCAAGTATCTGAAATCACAGGCAAAAATATCCGCCGGGTGGGGTCCCGATCGGCGCCGATAGGGACCCCACCTGCGCTTCAATTTGATCACTATTTCAGGCGCTTGCGGCTGATTTCGGCAGGGGTCCGGGTTCGGCGCTTGTTCACACCACAGCGCCGAGCAACGCCGTGCCGTACTGCAGGCGTCGAGTGCGCCTCTGGTGGCGGAACTCGAAACCTGGGTGCGCGAGCAGCGCGCCGGGCTGTCACGCACGAACGACCTCGCCCGCGCCATGGACTACATGCTTAAGCGCTGGACGGCGTTCACGCGGTTCCTCGACGACGGCCGGATTTGCCTCTCGAACAACGCGGCCGAGCGAGCGCTGAGAGGAATTGCCCTCGGGCAGAAATCATGGTTGTTCGCGGGCTCCGACCGCGGCGGCCAGCGCGCCGCGGCGATGTACTCGCTCATCGTCACCGCCAAGCTGAACGATGTCGACCCGCAGGCTTGGCTGGCCGATGTGCTCGGCCGGATCGCCACGCATCCGGCCAGCCGGATCGACGAGTTGCTGCGCTGGAACTGGCAGGCCAGCCGGGCCCTGCGCAGCGAGGCAGCCTGAGATGGCCGCCATCGCGTTCGTGTTCACCATCAGCCATGTCGCGGCCCTGCTTGGCGAAGACGAGGAATGGCTGTTCGACCTCTCGATCAACATGTTCCCAGAGGACGGCTGCCTGCACGTCTACGGCGTCGGCGAGCATGGCGTGACCGCTTTCACGCAGGACGGCATAGATAACCTGAAGCAGATCATCGAGGACGAGTGGGAAGTGGGGAACGCTCCACCCAAACCAAGCCGCCCCGGATAGGCGGGCCTGCGGTGCTCACCGGATGGATACCGATCAGCATCTCGAGCTGGCCGATCTCGGCGGCGAGCTTCTCGGACGATTTGCCGAAGCGATCCCGCCGCAGCGCGGCGAGCTGGACCTTCAGCTTCTCGATCTCGAAGCCCGCGTTCTGGAGTGCGGCCTCGCGCTCGGCCAGCGCCGCGTCACGCTCGGCCAATACCGCATCGCGTTCCGCCAGCAGCGCGCGGAGTGCGGCAATCTCGGCGTCGGGCGTGGCGAACGGCGCGGGGTGCCCGTCCCGATTCTACGCGACGCGATCGCCGTGGCAATTCCAAATCGACTATACGGTCGCCTGTGGTCGTGCAGTCCAGGCAGGCATTCTCCAGTCGATGCCCTCGAGCA
>Ga0114959_10002513_pt1 | contig 14948 bp, 13 predicted proteins | sample C_130625_EF_Meta_FD_87317 | JGI IMG/M metagenome (GOLD analysis project Ga0114959, IMG submission 87317) | Freshwater microbial communities from Lake Croche, Canada to study carbon cycling - C_130625_EF_MetaG | ecosystem: Environmental > Aquatic > Freshwater > Lake | place: Lake Croche, Canada...
AAATTGATAGCAAAACGCACGGGAAGAAGTTCTGTTTCATCCGCATCACAAAGCATCCCAAGATCTGCTTGTGTATCGATATTACCAAGGGCAAGACGTAAGGTCAGAGGATGTTTTGCGATTTCATTCACATGCAAAATTCCCAGAGCAGATTCGATAATAGGAATAATCACTTCCAAATGGGCGACTTTTTTAGTAAAAGAGTCTAATTGTGCAAGGGATTCAACTTTTGGAACAACAACATGAAGCGGGCCTTCTAGCAAATTTAAAAATGCCACATCATCCTTAGTGAAGCTCGTATCGATAGGATTGATGCGAATTAATACTCTCTTACGATTTTCGGTAGAGCAAGACTCCCAAAATAAACGAATATGTTCACGCGCCGCACTTTTTTGTTCAGGCGGTACAGCATCTTCAAGATCAATAATAATTGCTTTTGAAGAACTATTAATTGCCTTGGAAAAAAACTCTGGGCGGTGTCCAGGAGAAAATAAAAAAGTTTGAGCAATAGCTAAATGTGCGCTTAATTTATCCATGATTTAAATTGCCTGTGCTTTCCTTAGTTCTTGAATAGAGGCGGTATCAAACCCCAGCTCACGTAAAATGAGCTCTGAGTGTTCACCAATATCTGGAATCGCGTCCATCCGGTAGGTATATTGATTATTAACACCAGGTGGAAGGAGTGCTGGGACAGGTCCAATAGGAGAGTTAATCGACGACCAGCGATCTCTTGATGCGAGTTGAGGGTGATTCCAAAGACCCTTCATATCATTCATTCGTGCATTGGCAATTTGCGCACTCTCTAATAAAGACATGACTTGGTCGATTGTCAGAGTCGAAAAGCAATTGACAATAATTTCTTCTAATTCAATACGATTTTCATGACGTTTAAAGTTCAGTGAAAATTTTTCTTCATGTGCTAACGCTGGATTTTTCAGGACCTTCTCGCAAAAAATGAGCCATTCGCGCTCATTTTGAAGCCCGAGCATAATCGTATTACCATCACCAACGGCAAAAGGACCGTAGGGATATATGGTGGCATGAGAGGCGCCAGACCGCTGTGGTGGAGCCGCATCCTCATACGCATAGTACATCGGGAAGCCCATCCATTCACCAAGAGCTTCTAGCATGGAGACGTCGATGTGTGATCCAACACCTGTTTTATCTCTCAAAATAAGCGCAGATAAAATATTGGTATAGGCATACATTCCGGCAGAAATATCTGCAATGGAATTGCCTGCTTTAGAAGGAGTATCTTTGGTACCGGTAACAGATAAAAATCCAGCTTCACTTTGAATCAGAAGATCATATGCTTTTTTATCACGGTAAGGACCATCATTGCCATACCCGGAAATATCACAAACAATTAATCTTGGATTAAGTACTTTTAATTTCTCGGCAGATAGGCCCATACGCTCGGCAGCACCAGGAGCCAAGTTCTGCACTAACACATCTGCTTTTTCCAGTAACTGGATTAAGGCAGAAAAAGCTTTAGGGTGTTTTAAATCGAGACAAAGACTTTCTTTAGATCGGTTGGTCCATGTGAAATGAGATGACATCCCTTTGACACGTTGATCATAATTTCGGGCAAAATCACCAGTAACAGGACGTTCAATTTTAATGACGCGAGCGCCTAAATCCGCAAGTTGCCTAGTACAAAATGGTGCCGCAATCGCATGCTCAAGCGAGACAACCGTAATCCCGTCTAAAGGTCTTATCATCACTTAAAAAGAACGTGGCAGATCAAGTAAATGTTCCGCAACGTAGGACAGAATCAAGTTAGTTGAAATTGGCGCTACTTGATACAGACGTGTTTCTCTAAATTTACGCTCCACATCATATTCACAAGCAAAACCAAAACCACCAAATGTTTGGATACACGTATTTGCCGCTTCCCAAGAGGCTTTTGCTGCCAAGTACTTGGTCATGTTGGCTTCTGCACCACAGGGCAAGTGTTGGTCGAATAATTCGCATGCTCTAAAACGCATTAAATTCGCTGCCTCTGTTTCGATATATGCTTCAGCAATCGGAAATTGAACCCCTTGATTTTTACCAATCGGACGATCAAAAACGATACGTTCATTTGCGTAATGGCGTGCTTTATTAATAAACCAATAGGCATCGCCCAGACATTCAGCACCGATTAAAACACGCTCAGCGTTTAAGCCATCTAAAATGTATTTAAAGCCTTGGCCCTCTTCACCAATGAGGTTCTCAGCAGGAATTTCTAAATTATCAAAGAACACTTCATTGGTTTCATGATTGACCATATTTAAAATCGGCGAAACAGTCATTCCGTGACCAATAGCATCCTTCAAGTTAACGATAAAAATCGACATACCCTCTGACTTTTTCTTCACTTCTGCAAGGGGAGTTGTTCTAGCTAGAAGAATCATTAGATCAGAATGTTGAATACGCGAGATCCACACCTTCTGACCATTAACCACATACTTGTCACCCTTTTTTACCGCAGTCGTTTTTAGTTTAGTTGTATCTGTACCGGTGGTAGGTTCAGTCACAGCCATTGACTGCAGTCGGAGTTCACCAGTGGCGATTTTAGGAAGATAGAACTTTTTTTGCGCATCAGAACCATGGCGCAGCAAAGTGCCCATGTTGTACATTTGACCATGACACGCACCAGAATTACCACCACCGAAATTAATTTCTTCCATAATTACGGATGCTTCAGCAAGACCCAATCCTGAGCCACCATATTCGGTTGGAATCAAGGCAGCTAACCAGCCAGCTTGCGTGAGAGCATCAACAAAAGCTTCAGGATATCCCCGAGCCTCATCAACTTTTTGCCAGTAGTGTGAATCAAAATTTGAACTGAGGTCACGAAGTGCTTCGCGAATTTCTTGATACTGGTCTGGGGTAGGTATATTGTGCATAGTTTTATAAAAAGTTAATCTGCTAAAGTGGCGCTGGCTTTCATACTGACAAAGCCCTCGTAGTTTTTTGTCCAAAGAGAAATTTTGCCATCTTCTCCTACTTTTCCGTTTACATCAAAGGAATGAATATCGAACAGAGGGCGCATGGCCTTAAATTCATAATGGCGAAGTCTACGATTTGGAACATGCTCATGGAGTAACTCCACGAGGAATGTTGCAATCATTGGACCATGAACGATGAGACCCGGATAAATCTCTACCTCATTCACATATTTACGATCATAGTGAATACGATGACCATTAAAAGTGAGTGCTGAATAGCGAAATAATAGAACTTCGCTTGGAATAATTTCTTTTTTCCAGTCAGGCTGATCATCGATGACAACAGGGGTAGCACCCTTCTCACCTTCAGCCGGAACTGGACGATAAACAATGTCATGTTCCTCAGAAATAGCAAGACCTTGCTGATTAGAGATTTCATGCTTAACAGTTACAAAAATAAGGTCACCAGAAGAGCGACCAAATTTATGTTCAACAGAAGCAATCGTTGAGTGTCTTGTTATCTTGTCACCAATATTGAGGGGATGATGCCATGTCAGACGACTGCCTGCCCACATTCTTCTTGGAAGAGGAACTGGTGGCAGAAATCCCCCGCGTTTTGGATGGCCATCAGGACCAACTTCAGAAAGAGGCGCATGCGGAAGAAAATACAACCAATGCCATAACTCAGGTAAAACATCACCCTCTTTAAAAGAAGCGCTCTGATTAAAGGTGTCACCTAAGGCTTGAACAGGAAAAAGAGTCACAACATCGTGTAAGGTTTCTGTTTTTCCAACCCAAGTTTTTAAATGAGCAAGCTCATCTGCGGTAATCAGGGAAGGAGGAGTTGATGTATTGGACATAATGAGTCGATTTGCTTTGGGTAAATACTGATTTTAGCGAAAATGAACGAAAAGTGCTTACTCGCCCTTAAAGTTCGGGATTCTCTTTTCCGCGAATGCTTTTCTACCTTCACCATAATCCTTACTCACAAAACACGCATTAATTTGGGCATTAATACTATCAAGCTGAGATTGATCATCTTGAATAATGCTTCGCATGGCTCTTTTTGCTGCCTGAATGGTAAGAGGGGCATTTGTGGCAATTTGTTCTGCAAGTTGCTGACAATGGGCAAATACATCATCTTGAACATTATTGATAATACCCATTTTTTCAGCTTGTTGAGCTGTATATACGTTTGCTGAAAAGAAGGCTTCCGAAGTAAAAATAGGGCCTAAATTCGCAAGAAACTGTTGCATATTACGATAACCGTAGCCAAGTCCTAATCGAGCTGCCGGCATTCTAAATTTTGAGTTTGGACTTGCATAGCGCATATCACAAGAAAGAGCGAGACCAAGACCACCGCCATAACAAATACCGCTAATTGCTGCAATCATAGGGACGCGACAGTCAGAAATAGCCAATTGGGCTTCCTCCACAGCGGCATTATAGATATCAGAAGATTCCTTTGATCCCCTTTGGGTTTCGAATTCAGAAATGTTAGCACCTGAGACGAAAGCTTTTTCACCATTGCCACGCAGAATACAAACACGAATTTGGGTATCAGCATTGACATCATCAATAGCCTTTTTAATATCTATCCACATAGAAAGACTCACGGCATTATATTTCTCAGGATCACAAACTTCGATATATGCGATATGTTGATTTTTTGAATAATTAATGACGCCCATTTTGGCCCTCTTTATGTTGATGTCTAAATTGATTAATTCTGCGATAAATATATTCTAAAGCCTATGCGATATTCCCATCATTTTTGGGATAAATAGCAATTTTCTCCAAATAAGACTTTTTCGACTGAGTCAGCAAATTGTAAAAGGTCTTTTTCATGGAAAGGCTTAGCAATGACCTGTACGCTAACGGGTCGACCTTGATCATCATCGCCGATAGGTAAGCTAATTGAGGGAAGGCCCAAGTAGTTGATAAAGCCCATAAAATGAAAAAGTTGCAAATAACGATCTTTAGAGAAAAGAGGGTTACCGATTTCAACCTCCTCCCAGTTAGGTATTGAGTGCCCAATACAGGGAAGAATAATCAAGTCTGCATCAGTTAAATACGAAGTTACAAATTCTTTGAGAGCGCCTTCTATTGCATGAAAAGCTGTTTGATATTGCTCTGGAGTAATTCTCTGGGCTTTTTTACCAACAGCCCTAAGTCCCATTGGACAATTCGGCTCACTTATTTGATGAGAGTATTGTTCGTTGATCTCAAAAGCCATAACGACATCGGCAGCTTGTTGTAAGGCATCGAATGACGAAATATTAATTGCATGCGTAACATTGATCGCATGACAAAATGTGTTGATAGCATGAGCTATATTTGCATCGACCCCGACATGAGGTAGCCAATACGTTACTTTAAGTTCATTTGCAGAGGGCTTGAGTGGATGTTGACTCACAATATCGATGACAAGCTCAATATCCTTGGCGTAGCGACCTAACAGTCCGACTGTATCGAGTGTTTTTGCAAGTGGGCAAACACCATCTAAACTAATCAAACCACGTGTAGTTTTGAGGCCTGTAATACCGCAGGTTGCCGCCGGGATCCGAATTGAACCGCTAGTATCTGTACCCAAGGAAACATAAGTCCCCATTGAGGCAACCGCAACAGCGGACCCACTCGATGATCCGCCTACAGCCAGTTGCTCATTAATAGGATTAATACACCTTGGAAAGTTAGGATTTTGTGCGGTAGCACCACAAGCATAAGGAGGCATGACAACTGTGGCGAGTGAGCTTGCGCCAGCATTTTCTAATTGGGTAATAACGCTTGCGTTGACTACCAAAGGATTCTTTTTACCGGAATGATTACCAAAACCAGGCTCACGAAGAGGGGTATTAAAGATATCTTTATGGCTAAAGCCGACACCTTTAAGTGGACCATCTTCAGTTGCTGACGCAGAAAGAATTTCAACCACATGATGAAACTTGTCTTTGCTAGTACTAATCAAATGTATTTGTGATTGCAGAGCAGCCTCTGCGCTTATCAAATTATTTCGAATGGCGGCTTGTAATTCAGATAAACGCTTGGGAAGATTAGTCACTAATAAAGTCCGTATTAACGCATCGTAAATGGATTAGCGCTTGCAGCACCAGTATTAATCCAAACACATTTGGTCTCTAGATATGACTGAATTGCTTCAATGCCATTCTCACGACCAAGGCCAGACTCTTTAAAGCCACCAAACGGCGCCATAAAACTCACAGCCCTATAAGTATTGACCCAAACGGTACCAGACTTAATTTTTTCGGACATACGAAATGCACGGCCAATATCACTTGTCCAGACACCAGCCCCTAAACCAAATCTAGAGTCATTTGCAATCTGAATCGCTTCTGCTTCATCCTTAAAACGTATGATTGACAGAACAGGACCAAAAACCTCTTCCTGGGCAATACGCATTTTATTATTCACATCACCAAAAATAGTGGGTTCAATAAACCAACCATTGCCACATTCTGGACGAGTAGCAACTTCACCACCCATTAACAGTTTGGCACCTTCATTTTTAGCTATATCGATATAAGAAAGAATTTTTTCGTATTGAGGTCTTGTTGTTACCGGCCCAATTTGGGTATCACTACTCATTGGGTCGCCCATCTTGGCGGTTTTAGAAAGCGTTACAAGTTTTTGTACTAGTTCATCATAAATAGAGTCTTGGACTAAAAGGCGAGAACCTGCAATACAAGTTTGACCCGTAGCTGCAAAAATACCCGAGACTGCACCATTCACAGCGTCATCTAAATTAGCATCTGCAAAAATAATATTTGGAGATTTACCACCAAGTTCTAGGCTGACATGTTTTAAAAACTTAGCTGCTTGTTGATTAATAATTTTTCCAGTTGAATCAGAACCAGTAAAGGTAATCTTTTTTGTCAGAGGATGTTCAACAAGAGCGGTTCCAGCTTCATTACCAAAGCCAGTAATGACATTGACCACACCAGGTGGGAAGCCTGCTTCTTCAAAGAGCTTCACGAAATGAAGAATTGACGCAGAAGTAAATTCTGATGGCTTGATGACAACAGTACAGCCAGCAGCTAAAGCGGGAGCAATTTTCCAGGCCGTTAACATGATTGGTGAGTTCCAAGGCGTGATAACTGCTACAACACCTAGAGGTTCTTTACGAGTAAAACTAAAAAAACCTTTTTTATCGAGAGGGATAACATTCCCTTCAATTTTGTCAGCTAAGCCACCATAGTAATAAAACCATTGTGGAACGTAATTTAGCTGCCCAAACATTTCGGCGAACAGTTTGCCGTTATCTTGTACTTCAATCGTAGCTAGTTCCTTTGCATCTCGCGCAATGAGATCTCCTAGCTTATGCATCAGAAGTCCTCTTTGCGTTGCCGTCATTGTTGACCAAGGACCTTCGGAAAATGCATGATGCGCAACTTGAACAGCGTCATCCACATCCTGAGCTGTGGCTTGAGCAATTTTTGCCCATACTTGACCTGTAAAAGGATTAAAGCTATCAAAATATTTTTTGGTCTGAGGAGGCACTGACTGGCCATTGATAAATAAGTCGTATGTTTTCATAGGGAATTTAGTTTAGGTAGTGTAGGTTAAGGATGCAGTTTTTCGGCAGCTTGTTTTACGGCTGCAATAATTTCAGGATAAGTGCCACAACGACATAAATTACCAGCGAAGAAATCACGAATTTCTTCATCACTTGGGTGAGGATTTAAAGCTAAAAGATGTTTTGTCATCATCACAAAACCAGGAGTGCAAAACCCACACTGAAAAGCACCTTGATCAACAAATGCTTCTTGAATCGGATGAAGAGGTTCATTAATAGTGCTTAAGTTTTCAACAGTTTCAACTGATTTACCATGCAACATGAATGCAGGCATCAGACAACCTGAAACGGCTAGATCATCAACTAAAACTGTACAAGCCCCACAAAGACCTTGACCGCAGCTCTCACGAGCACCTTTTAATTGAAAACGATTAAGCAACTCAACAACATGAATATGATGTTCAACTTCAACACTAATTGCTTTGCCATTGAGCGTAAATTGAATAGATGTACTTGTACTCACGATTTAGCCCTTATGATTTTCTTGAATTGCTTGAAACACTTTTTCTGGAGTAATCGGTAAGCTAGTGATTCTTACCCCAACGGCATCAAAAATTGCATTTGCAACAGCAGGTGAGACCCCGAACGTACCACTCTCCCCAATACCCTTGGCACCATAAGGACCGCCATCATGCGTTGCCTTGACGCAAATATTTTCCATCGGAAAACTCACATCGTGAATACCAGGAATTTTATAGTCAGCAAATGAGCCATTAGTGAGCTGTCCCTCATCGAAGAGCATCTCTTCACTGAATGTAAATCCACATTGCATAACGGCGGCACCAGAAATTTGCGTAGACGCAATTTTCGGATTCACTAACTCCCCGGCATCAACAACATTGATCATGTTGATAATTTTTACATGACCAGTTTCGGTATCTACTTCTACTTCAACCCCAGTGGCGCCAACCATCCAAAAAGGAGTTACGTTGGTGGACTCACCTGTTGCTGGATCAGGAGGTGCATACGCTGGTTTAAAACTACCAAATCCAACAACAGTTCCAGCTTGCATACCGTAGGTTTTTTGCAGAATCACATGGGGTGGATGAACACTATTAGCATCTAAGCCAGCTTTTTTAGCCATCTCATGTAATCGATCAAGAGCATCTTGCGCTGCAAGCTTCACAGCATTACCCATATGGTAGGTTGACCTAGATCCAAGAGTACCCATATCGTAAGGCGTTATATCGGTATCAGGCCTAATGACTTTAATTTTTTCAGTAGGAACACCTAAAGTATGAGCAGCAATTTGCGCCATTGCTGTATCAGAACCCTGCCCCATATCAACCGTACTCATGGCGAGCAAACAACTACCATCACCATGAATCGTCACCACTGCATTAGAAGTGGTTGGTGAAACAGAGGCTTTAAACCCAATCGCGATTCCTCTACCTCTACGAATAAATTCCGAACCACGATCGAATGATTGACTCCAGTTCATTTTTTTCGCGAGAGTTTCAAGAACAAGATCAGACTCCATATGGGAGATTACAGTACCAGTTGCTTGTTTATCACCATTTCTTAAAAGATTGATACGCCGAAATTCAAGAGGGTCCATATTGATTTCGTGCGCAAGCATATCTGTATGAGATTCATATGCCCAGACTAATTGAGGTATACCAAAGCCTCTTAACGCGCCAGCAGGCGGGCGATTAGTATAAATTTCAAAAGAATCTATCGAGACATGATCGATGTTGTAGGGGCCTGCGGCGGTAAAGCCTGATTTTTGAGCTACGCGCGGACCAATATCTGCATATGCACCACCATTCCAGTAGACCTTACAATCCCTAGCCAAAATTTGACCAGAGGCATCAAGCGCGCTTTTAATCTTGAATGTTGTAGCATGTTTACTGATTGTATAGAACTGCTCTTCCATTGATAAAGCGATTTTTACAGGCACTTTTGAGAGCAGTGCTAATGCAGTAACGAGAGCTTCTAATTTGATATAAACCTTGGCGCCATAACCACCACCAAGATGGGCGCTTTTCACGCGAACTTGATTTTCCTGCCACCCGAGTAGGCGTGCAATTTCTAAACGTACAAAAGAGGGCATTTGCGTAGCGCTGTGCAGTGTAATGGATTGATCTCCTGGAACCGCAATAGAAACCATGGGTTCAAGAGGAGTATGCATGGCTTGCTGCGTAGAAAATTCATGTTCAAACACGTGTGCAGCTTTTGCAAAGATATCGTCAGAATTACCATATTTAAGATGGAAATCAAGCGCTATATTCGTATTTTTTCTACCGAATAAATGTTTCAGGTCAGGAAATGTGCCAGAGGGCTTTAGCTCATCATGAACAATTGCCGCTGATGAAATTGCTTCAATTTCATCGAACACAGCATCTAGCTCTTCATAGTCAGCTTCGATTAACTGGCATGCCGCTTCAGCAGTATGAGGATCGTGAGCAAGAACAACCGCAACAGGTTCCCCAATAAAATGAACCTTATCGAGTGCAAGAATGGGTTGATCTAAAAAGGCTGGACCGTAATACGGACTTGGAATAAGTTTCTTAACATCTTCCCCAGTGAAAACATGCACGACACCTGGATAGGATTTAGCAGCTTCACAATTAATATTAAGAATTTTTCCGTGTGCCATCGTACTTCTGAAAATTTTTCCGAACAACATGCCAGGTACAGTGAAATGATGCATATATTCCGCCGTACCAGAAACTTTTTGTTTAGCTTCGATTCTCGGAATAGATCGACCAAATTCGGGAGCTTTGATTGTCATGATTGAGCCTTTTCCAAAATGCTTTTTTGTATTGCACGACGAACATTCACTTTAATCAGTTGATGTTTGTAGCTAGAAGATCCCCTTGCATCATCTTGTGGATGCACAGACTCTGAGGCTAACTCAGCGGCCTCGCGTATCAGTTGATCGTTGAGTGGTTTACCTTGCAAATAATCTTCGACTTTTATAAGCCTAGTAGGCGTTTCAACAACCGCGCTCAGAATAATTCTTGGCGAAATAATCTGTTGATCATGAAAGCCCAAATTGATTGCCACTCCAAGGGTTGGCCAATCATCCACAACTCTAGTCGTGCATTTTAAATATAAGCAATGACGATTTTGAATTGAAGGGATAGAAACAGATGCAATGATTTCATCACTATTTAATTTAGTAGTGTAGTAACCTTCGTAGAAATTTTCAATCGGTAAAACTCGAGAGCCATTCTTACTTTTAATCTGAAGTTGGGCACCAAGTGCCGTCATGAGAGGGGGCATATCCATGTGAGGATCACCATGCGCTAAGGCACCGCCAACACAAGCAACATTCCTTACCCTGACGTTGGCGAGGTGTTTCATTGTTTTGCTAATCACTGAAAAATGTTTGTGAATCAGTGGTGAATGCTCAAGCTCAGATAAGGTAGTCATTGCGCCAATGTGTAGGACACCTTGGGCATCGATAGAGATACCTTTTAGTGCACTCACATTACTCAAATGAATTAATGATTCAGGCTCATAAACGCCAGCCTTCATCATGAGCATTAAAGCGGTACCGCCAGACATTGCCTTAATGAGAGAGTTGTCTTGCTGTAAAAAAGAAACAGCATTTTCAACAGAATCAGGACTTTGAATTTCAAATGGTTTCATATTGATTCCTTAACGCAAGCTAAACAAAAGCTGCTTGAAGATTTTTGGCAAATTGTTGTTCAAGCTCTTTCGTTTTAGAGCGCAGAACTGGTTGACCCATACTGCCCAGTTTCCCCGTCAATTTCAAGTCAATCGAATATTGAATCGTTGTTTGATCGCCATCCTTGATGAGATTTGCTGAAGAAATTGCTTGCAGCCTACCAATGACACCAATCGGAGTTCCTTCAGTTTTGGCGACCATTTTCTCCGGAAAAACTTTTTCAATAATTTCAACCATTACTTGGAATTTGAATTGAATATAGGCAACTTTAGTAGTTAATATTGCTTTAAATTGATTTTCGTTGATTTGCTCAAGATCACTAACGCCTTCGATACATGATGCGAAAAATGGCACATCATTGAGTTTATTAAAAACATCTTCTTGAGAAGCATTAACTTTTATTTCTCCGGAAAGAATCATAGTTGGTATTTACTTTTGAAATAAAGGCGACTTGCACCTTTGAGTTAATCGAGAATCTTATTTTAGGGAACTTAGAGTTTGAAGTCTAATGCCAAAAAGATGAGTTCTCCCATCTAAATCAAGCATAGCTGGCCTGATTAGGGTTTACGCTTATTCGATAAAGCTCGCCCCAGGCCAATTATTGTCAGTAATTGATTGATGAATAATGCGTTTAAGTTCTTCGACTACTTTTCTGACCGCAAGAGAAGGCTTGCGGGTAACCGATAGGGCCAGAGAGATTTGACGATTAATTTCTGGATCAATAATAGGGGCTGCTGAGAGTTTTTTGTTCTTAATATCTTCAAAAATGACAACCCCAGGCAGTATGGTGTATCCAATATTGGACTGAACAAGACTTTTTTGGGTATTCATCGAGTTTGTTTCAGCAATGATATTTAATTGAATCCCAGAAACACCGCAAGCGTGGTCAAGAAGCGTCCTTAGGCCATGGGGTTGGGTGGGCATAATGAATGATTGCTTCTTTAAATCCCGAAGTGATACTGGTTGATCTAACTTCAGTTTTGCCTCTGGCGGACCCACTACATAGAGCTTTTCATTGAGAAGAGGGGTAATTTCGATTGAAGGGGATGGCTTATAGGCATATAGAAGAGCAACATCAAGCTCATCTTTTGCCAGCCAGTCCTGCAAGTAGCCAACGTACCCAACCAATATCTGGATGGAAAGATTTGGATATTGAGATTTAAGAGAGTGAATCAATGGGCCAGCCAATAAATCACTCACACTCGGTAATAAGCCAACAACCACAGTGCCACTAATGGTTTCAGGCGAAGAGGTAATCTCATGCCTGGCCTGCTCTAACTCTTCTAGAGCCCTTTTGGCGCGAGGCATTAGAAGATGGCCAGCTTCAGTGAGTTGCATGCCATGTCCCACACGCTGAAAAAGGGGGGTTCCAAGATCCTCTTCTAGCATTTGGATTTGTCTTGAAAGGGCGGGTTGGACAATATGTAATTTTTCTGCAGCACGCGTAACGCTACCGTAAGCCGCTACAGCCAAAAAAGTACGTAATTGTTTAATTTCCAAGATATACCTTATCTGTTAGAAGTTTGAATTCTCAGGATATTTTAAGCGTTGTCGTAAGGAACCGACTAATTATGTCGAAATTGGATAGCTTGCCCATTTTTTTTCTATTGGACGAAGATGGTTTCTTGGTGAATACTCTGTGCATATTCAGGTAAGGCGAGATATGGACTCCAAAGAACAATCACTGATTCACCCATGGAAAGATGAAATCTTTCAAATATTTAAAGCTGGTGGCGTTAGCCAAGTCGCTTATGTTCCAGATGCTGGACATGCCCAAGTTATTAATCAAGTATGGGCAGACAAAGATATGGCTGCGATTCCAGTCACCACAGAAGAAGATGGTGTGGCCAGTGTTTGTGGCGCTTGGTTAGGTGGTCAACGTGCCGTATTACTCATGCAAAGTAGTGGCGTAGGTAATTGCGTCAATATGTTCTCGATTATTAATAATTGTCGCTTCCCATTTCTCACGATAGTGACGATGCGTGGTGAGTGGGCTGAGTTCAATCAATGGCAGACCCCAATGGGGCGTGCCACAGAGGAAGCATTTCAAATGATGGGAATCAATGTTCTTCGGGCGGATCGTCCGGAGACGGTTGGGGAAGTAGTCAGTGCAGGCTTTGATGCTGCATTTGAAGGAGGAGACGCAGTCGCAATACTATTATCACAAAGCTTAATTGGCCGCAAGAAATGGGGTGTTAAATGAAATCGTCCTCATCGCAATATGGAGAGATAGATCGCCGGGTGTTCGTAAAAAAATTAATAGCTGCCTGCCCGGAAGCATTAATCGTTACAGGTTTGGGTTCACCGTCATATGATGTTTATGCGGCGGGTGACCGAGACCAGAATTTTTATTTATGGGGTGCTATGGGCGGAGCTTCGGCGATGGCCTTAGGACTAGCCATTGCTCAACCTAATAAATCTGTACTCGTTATCACTGGTGACGGTGAGCAATTAATGGGTTTAGGAAGTTTAGCTAGCATTGGGGCGCAACAAATTAAGAACCTCACCATTGTGGTTCTTGACAATGGGCACTATGCTGAAACTGGTATGCAAAAAAGTCATACCTCATTAGGAACTGATTTAGTCGGGGTTGCCAAGGCGTGTAGTTTAGACTGGTCTATGCACGTTAAAGAAATGTCTGGCATTGATGCAATCGCCGAACATGTCAATGCTAAAAATGGGTCCGGTCTGGCTAATGTGTTTATTAAGGCAGAAGAATATCCAAAAGCACTGCCAGCTAGAGACGGAGTCTATATAAAAAATCGCTTCAGAGCCGCTTTGGGACTTGAACCGTTTTAAATCAAAATAAATTAGGCTTTGTAAAAGAAATGCATAAACTAAAGGCATTCAAATCACTTTTTTTATGCATACTAGCCATTAGTTTTTTAAACCCTTGCGTTGCCCAAACCAACTGGCCCAATAAGCCAGTCAGAATTATTGTGCCTTGGGCCGCGGGTGGAGTCACGGATACACTCGCTAGGTTCATTGCCAATAAATTAACCATCAGTTTTAAAAGCCCATTTATTGTGGAAAATCATCCTGGAGCTGGAGGAATCATTGGCTCAGATCTTGTTGCTAAGGCACCCCCGGACGGTTATACCTTAGTAGCTGCAGGGATGGCATCGCATGTGATTACTCCAAATCTGGCGAATACGCCATTTGATGCAATGAAAAGTTTTACACATATTGCAAACTTAGGGGGACCGCCACTTGTATTGGTGATTAACCCAAATTTAAAAATAAAGGATGTAAAAGAGTTAATTGATTTATCCAACAAGCAAACAGGTGGTTTAAGTTATGCATCACCAGGTTCTGGAACACACAATCATTTGATGGGTGAATTATTTAAGTTAAAAACGAATGCCAATTTAGTCCATATATCTTATAAAGGTGGTGGGCCAGCATTATTAGACTTAATCAGTGGCCATGTACAAGTAGGATTCTTGACATTGACTACGGCAGCTACCAATATTAAAGCGGGTAAGCTAAAGCCATTAGCAATTACTTCACAACAACGCATGTCTGATTATCCTCAAGTACCAACCTTTAATGAGCTGGGGTATCCTTCCCTAACGACGTATAACTGGTCCGGTTTATCTGGCCCTGCTGGACTCAGCCCAGCAATCGTTGCTAGAATTAACGAAGAGGTGATCAAGGCGTTGCGTGAAAAAGATTCACGGGATCAGTTAAAAAGTGAAGGAATTACTGACGTTGCTGAAATGAATCCAGAGGCATTTACGGCTTTTTTCCAAAAAGAAATATCGCAATGGGCGCCGATTGCAAA
>Ga0114959_10002514_pt1 | contig 14945 bp, 13 predicted proteins | sample C_130625_EF_Meta_FD_87317 | JGI IMG/M metagenome (GOLD analysis project Ga0114959, IMG submission 87317) | Freshwater microbial communities from Lake Croche, Canada to study carbon cycling - C_130625_EF_MetaG | ecosystem: Environmental > Aquatic > Freshwater > Lake | place: Lake Croche, Canada...
GAAAGGTTTTACAATGCCCTGCCCCTTCTCCTAGCTTATTTGACATTTTCACCCCATCGTTAATGCCTTGGCTCGCCTCTTCCTCATTAAAGCCATCAAAGCCTAGGTCAGAAAGTTTAGCTAACAGCATTTCAAATTGTTCCTGGTTGTCAAAATCGAAGGCTATTTGTATGTATTCTTTAGACATGCGGTTGTTATTTGGAAGCTTTTATTAGGTTTTTAATGGTCCTTAGGCCGTAAAGGTAAATAGTAAGATGATTAAATACTAATCTGAGGCGATCTTTCGAGCCTGCGTAGAGAGAGACGAAGATTAGGTATTTAATCATCGTAATATATAATAAGCTCGACTCGGAATTGAATTTATTCAATGGTAAGGTTTTGAAAAAGTCGAATCAAAAAAAATGCCCTCCCATTTCTGGGAAGGCATTTTAAAAATCATTATAGAATTTTTCAAGCCTTTATATTTAAAAAAAGCGCAGAAAAATTAACCTTGTTGAGGACCTCTGTCTTCACGAGGTGCTTGCTCTGGACGAGGTAATAAAGCTTTATGGCTTAATTTGAACTTGCCTGTTTTAGGATCCAAACCAACCAATTTTACTTTTACTAGATCTCCTTCGTTAAAGATACCATCCATTGTTTCCAAACGCTTCCAGCTTATTTCACTAATGTGTAATAAACCTTGTTTACCTGGCATGAATTCTACAAAGGCACCAAATTCTTTCACACCCTTTACGACTCCTTCGTATTCATCTCCAATTTCTGGAACGGCAACTATACCATTGATCCATTTCACAGCAGCGTCTAGACTATCTTTATTAGCAGAGAAGATACTTACCTCACCATGGTTGCCTACTTCTTCAATATTAATAGTAGCACCAGTTGTTCTTTGCATCTCTTGGATGATCTTACCACCGGGCCCAATGACTGCTCCAATAAATTCTTTATCAATAATTAATTTCACCATTCTTGGTGCATGTGGTTTCACATCGGCACGCGCTGCTGGCATACACTCATACATAGCATCTAAAATATGTAAACGACCTTTTTTAGCTTGAGACAATGCTTCACGCATAATGTCCATACTTAATCCGTCTACTTTAATATCCATTTGCACACCGCAAATTCCATCGCGTGTACCAGTTACTTTAAAGTCCATATCTCCTAAATGATCTTCATCACCTAAGATATCTGTTAAAATAGCATACTTGCCATCTTCTCTTGATATTAATCCCATAGCCACACCACTTACGTGCTTAGGCATAGGCACACCTGCATCCATTAGTGCTAATGAGCCCGCACAAACTGTTGCCATAGATGAAGAACCATTTGATTCTAATACATCTGATACTACTCTTAATGTGTAGGGGAAAGTAGTTGTGTCTGGTAACATTTGTTTTAAAGAACGCATGGCTAAATTACCATGACCTACTTCACGACGACCTACACCACGCATCATCTTTACTTCTCCTGTAGAGAAAGGAGGGAAATTATAGTGTAAGAAAAATTTAGTGTATTCAGCACTTGCTGCTGTCTCTTGCATTAACTCATCTAACTTAGTACCTAAGGTAACCGTTGTTAAAGATTGCGTTTCTCCTCTTGTAAATAATGAAGAACCATGTGGTGTAGGAAGTGGATCTACTTCCATCGCTAAAGGACGTACTTCATCTAATTTACGACCATCTAAACGAATACGTTTATCCACCATCATATCTCTTACTAGTTCCCATTTTAAGTCCTCATAATACTTACCTGCTAATTTCTTTTGCAAGTCGGTAATTTCAGTTCCTAAATGTTCGATAATTTCTTTTTTCAATGCAGTGAAGGCATCGCTTCTTTCATGTTTAGCAGAACCCATTTCGGCAATTGCTGTTACTTTTGCTTTGGCGAATGCATATACTTTATCTTTGATGGCAATATCTTGTTCTGGTTTTTTATAATCACGCACTTCGGTAATGCCTACTACTTTTCTTAACTCGGCTTGCGCTTTAATTTGTTTGCGAATGGCTTCATGGGCAATTTCTAAACATTGAACTAATTCTTCTTCAGAACATTCTTTTGCTTCTCCCTCCACCATCATCAAATTCTTTTCAGTAGCAGCTATTAAAAATTCAAAATCAGAAATAGCTAATTGTGCTTTAGAAGGATTTATAATAAATTCTCCTTTAATACGACCAATACGTACTTCAGAAATAATTTCTTTAATTGGAATGTTTGAAACAGCTAATGCTGCAGAGGCTGCAAGACATGCTAATGAATCGGGCATTACATTTTCATCACTAGATATCAAAGAGATTAATACTTGTACATCACATAAATAATCTTCAGGAAATAATGGACGAAGTGCACGGTCAATTAAACGACTGGTTAATATTTCATAATCATTTAAACGCGCTTCTCTTTTAAAGAATGAACCAGGAATACGACCTGCTGATGCAAATTTTTCTTGGTAGTCTACGCTTAAAGGGAAAAAGTCTTGTCCATCTTTAGGATCCTTATTGGCAACCACTGTTGCTAATAAAATACAATTGCCTTGTCTAACGGTAACTGCTCCGTCTGCTTGACGAGCTAATTTACCTGTTTCAATAAATACCTCTTGACCTGGATTTATTTCAAACTTGACTGATTTAGGTTGTGTTATCATTTTAAATTTTTTAAATCTTTTCTTTTATAGAATAGATGTATATAAACGACTAATCCCAACCGTGATATACAGTTGGGACAGCCTATAATTTGTTTTTGTTGATTATTTTCTTAAGCCTAATTTTTCAATTAGTGCGCGGTAACCCGATAGGTTATGTTTTTGTAAATAAACCAATAAACGCTTACGCTGACCCACTAATTGCATTAAACCTCTTTGGGTTGAATGGTCTTTGTGGTTTGCTTTCAGATGACCTGAAATATGCGCAATACGCTCGGTTAATAAAGCAACTTGTCCTTCAATTGAACCAGTGTTAGTTGCTTTTCCGCCAAATTCAGCAAAAATGTTTGCTTTTTTCTCTGATGTTAATATAGCCATTGTAAAACTTCTTTTTTTGTAGTTAACTTTTAACTACGGTTTTATTTTTTATTTCGGCTGCAAAGATAAGTGTAAAAGGCGTAAATCAATCAAAAATTTCAACGTTTTTTGGGTATTTGGACCTATTAAATAGAAATAGATTGTCTGCTAAAACAGCATTATAACTGATTGAAAGCACTTTGACAAGCGTGCTATTATTGCTTTTATCCAATATAGAGGCAGAAGAAAGGGCGAATTTAAGTTTGTCAATAACCAAGGTTACTTTTTGAAAATTCTTGCGTTTATCAAGGGGTATGAGTTCAATGGTAGCATTTGAACTTGTTTGAGCTAAAAGACTGTAATTGAAGTCTTTATCATAGTTACCTGCTAATAATTTTTGAGGGCTTAGGGTTTGATCAGATTCCACAACATTTGACTTTGAAATAGAATTTACCCCATCAAAATTATAGATAATTTTACCATCACAAAGTATTTCCATTAACCCCTGTTTTAGATAGTACTTATCTCCTTTCATTTTTAAGTTTATCTGCTTAGTTCCTAGCGCCTTACCTTGACTATTCTTAGAAACCATCTGAATATTGACTTGTATGCCTTTGGCTTCCTTCACTTTTGACCCCATTTGGTCTAAAATGGCCTTAGCGGATGGGTCTTTTTGAGCGTAAGTTGAAAAACAGGTTAAAAAGGCAATTATAATTAAGGGGAATCTCATAGTAAGTATGTTATTTATACAATGTAGTTTGGCAAAAATAAAGGATGCAATTTTAAGAGAATGATAAATTTAAGCTAAATTTTATACGAAGCACTAAGGGTTCTAGATCATAATTATTTTTAACTAATCCAGATTCTTTAAAAAGTTATTTAAATCGGCCTCGGTCTTATATAAAACCTCTCTGGGCTTAGAACCCTGACTTGGGCCCACCAAACCTGCCGACTCTAATTGATCCATAACCCTGCCAGCTCTATTATAACCCAATTTCATTCTTCTTTGTATTAATGAGGTGGAACCCATTTGTGCACTTACAATAAGTCTGGCTGCTTCTTCAAATAAAACATCTCTAGCGCCGGAGTCAAAATTACCTGCATCCATTTCTTTTTCATCTACATATTCAGGTAATAAAAATGCTTGAGGATACCCTTTTTGATCGGCTATGAAAGAACATACTCTGTCTACCTCTGGGGTATCCACGAATGCACATTGCAAACGTGTAATTTCTCCGTTATAACTTACTAGCATATCACCTTTGCCAATTAATTGCTCGGCACCACCCGCATCCAAAATAGTTCTACTATCTATCTTACTTGAAACCTTAAAGGCAATACGTGCAGGGAAGTTGGCTTTAATGGTTCCCGTTATAATATTTACACTTGGTCTTTGAGTTGCAATGATTAAATGTATGCCTACCGCTCTTGCTAGTTGTGCTAAACGAGCAATTGGCATTTCTACTTCTTTACCCGCTGTCATAATTAAATCGGCAAACTCATCCACTACTAAAACAATGAAAGGTAAAAACTGATGTCCTTTTTCTGGATTCAATCGACGTTCTGTAAATTTATCATTGTACTCTTTAATATTTCTACAACCTGCTTCTTTTAATAAATCATATCTATTGTCCATTTCAATACAAAGTGCATTTAAAGTATTAATTACTTTTTTTGTATCTGTAATAATAGCGTCTTGCTCTCCAGGAAGTTTTGCTAAAAAATGTTTTTCAATGACACGGTATAAACTTAATTCCACTTTCTTAGGATCAACAAGTACAAATTTTAATTGAGATGGATGTTTCTTATATAATAATGAAACCAAAATAGCATTCAAACCAACAGACTTTCCTTGACCTGTTGCTCCTGCCATTAATAAATGCGGCATACTGGCTAAGTCAACAATGAAATTTTCATTATCAATTTTTTTACCAATGGCAATGGGTAAAGAGAATTTACTATTTTGAAATTTCTCACTTGCTAGTAATGTTTTCATACTCACTACCGACTTTCTGATATTAGGTACTTCAATACCAATTGTGCCTTTACCAGGTATTGGCGCAATGATACGAATACCTAAAGCAGCTAAGCTTAAAGCAATATCATCTTCCAAATTTTTAATTCTGCTAATACGTACACCAGGTGCAGGAACAATTTCATATAAGGTTACTGTTGGACCTACAGTAGCAGCTATGCGCTGAATAGCAATGTCATAATTTTTTAGCGTTGCAATAATTTGATTCTTGTGTGTTTCTAATTCCTCAGGGTCTTGCACAATTTTTTCACTACCATGTGTTTCTAATAAATTAATGGTAGGATACTTATAATTTTTTAAATCCAAGGTGACATCATAAGCAGAACCAATACTACCTACTGGAACAATAACTTCTTTTGCTACTGGTTTAATTTCTAAGTCAAGGTCTTCTAATAATTCTCCATTAAAATCTTCAATATTTATTTTTTCATCAGGTGCTGGTTCTTCCATTTCTTCATTCACTATAGCGGGCTCCTCTGTATCAATAAGTGTGGGTGTTAATGCTGCTGCTAATGCTTGAGGATCTTCTAATTCTTCAGATGCTAAACTTAATTCATCAAAAGATTCGTTATTTAATTTATTACCCCCAAGATGTGATCCCTCTTGGGCATTTAAATCCCATTCTTGTTTAACGGCTGTTTCATCGGTATCTACAATATCATCCCCTTCATACTCAAATTTTTTCTTCGGTTTTAAAAAATTTAAACGAGGAACATTAAAAACGGGATTAAATCTCCAAATAAAATAACTAAAACCTGCTACCAATAATATTGCACCTGTACCAAAACTTCCAACCCATTTTGTTAACCAACTACTACTATACTCTCCTAATGCCCCTCCCCATGAAAAATGAGCACCTGGAGTAAGAAAAGCCAAAGAAGTACTTATGACAATTAATCCTAAAATAACATATCTAATATTGCGCCATAAACTAAAAATAGGTTTAGTGAAAAATAGATTCACCCCTAAAACAAAAAAGAAGGAACAAAATAAATAAGCAGCTAGTCCAAAACCATTGAACATGATTTGATAGGCCACAAAAGCACCAATATAGCCCATTAAATTATTGGCTTTTAAGTCATTGGTGGAAAATAAATGGGTACGCCATAATTGGACCATGTCTTGGTCTTCCTGCCAAGTAAACAAATAGGAAGTGAAAGCCACAAAAAGAAATAAAGTAACTAGTAAACTAATTCCCCCCATTATTTTAGAGGTACGTTCATCTTTTACCATTTCAGTCACTGATACATCCGCTTCTTTATCAGGATTTAAATTCTCCTCACTAATTTTTGGTTGTTTTTTACTTTTTAAGCTGTTTGCCATGATAACAAATATAAGTTATCTGTATAGGACGAAAAAGGAATTTGAATAAATGTGTAAAATTGAAAATAAGAGTGCCTACTTATCCACTTTATGAACAAAAACTTCCCTTATCCAGAATGCCCAACCCAAAATAAAACAAAGCCCTCCCAAGGGAGTAATTGGACCCAGTATGCGTGTCATTGGATAGCTTGTCGAAGTTAGCAGCGTTAATAAATATAAGGAGCCGCTAAAAAATAATGTACCGATAATAAAAAAATGCCCAGCCCATCCTAATATTTTTTGTTCGCCCCAGTTGACTTTATGTTGATTTCCATAAATGGACAAAGCAATAAGGGCTATTCCATGTAAAAATTGATACCTCACCCCTGTTTCAAAAATTTGTAATTTATCTTGGCTCACAAATGCTTTTAAGGCATGCGCTCCAAAAGCACCGAAGACAACTGCGCATAAACAAAAAAGTAAACCCCAGATTAAAATTTTACGATACATGTTTTGCAATTAGTTTTTTCAGTCCAGCGTCATTGATTTGATCACTGGTTAACCTATAATGGGCTTGTGCATAAAAAGAATGTCTCTCCACCAGTTTATTTTCAATATAATGAGCAATTTCATTATCACTTAATTTAGCAATTAAAGGCCTTTGCTCTTTTTCAATAGCTAATCTTTTTACTAAAACTTCTACCGATTCATCCAACCAAATAACAATACCTTCTTTTTTCATCCATTGCATATTATCGTTAAAACAAGGCACACCGCCACCAGTAGCAATAACAAATTTTTTCTTTTCTTTAAACCATCTTAAAATTTTGGCTTCTGCTTTTCTGAAATATTCTTCTCCGTCTTCATTAAAAATTTCGGCAATTGTTTTTTCTTCATTCATCTCAATGAGTGCATCTAGATCATAGCCAACGCATTTATTCCATTTAGCCATTTTTTGTGCCCAATAGGACTTACCAGAGCCCATCATTCCAATTAAAAATATTTTATCGGCAGCCATTTCCCAGTTTTTTCTAAATTGAAAATTCTATTTAAATGCGTTGAAGCCTGTGATATCCATTCCTGTAATTAATAAATGAATATCATGTGTGCCTTCGTAAGTAATAACACTTTCTAAATTCATCATATGTCTCATAACTGAATATTCTCCAGTAATTCCCATACCACCTAAGATTTGCCTTGCATCTCTAGTAATTTGTGTAGCTATTTCACAACTATTTCTTTTAGCCATACTTACTTGTGAAGGTGTAGCGCGTCCTTCATTCATTAGAACGCCTAAACGCCAAACCATTAATTGCCCCTTGGTAATTTCAGTTAGCATTTCTGCTAATTTCTTTTGTTGCAATTGAAAGGCTCCAATAGGTTTTCCAAATTGCATTCTTTCTTTACTATAACGAAGAGCAGTATCATAACAATCCATGGCTGCACCTAAGGCACCCCAAGCAATGCCATATCTTGCTTTGCTTAAACAACCCAAAGGGCCTTTTAATCCCTTTATATTAGGTAAAATATTTTCTTTAGGTATTTTAACATTGTCAAAAACTAATTCACCAGTAGCACTTGCACGCAAACTCCATTTACCATGGGTAGTGGGTGTTGTAAAACCTTCCATTCCTCTTTCTACAATAACGCCCACTATTTCTCCCGCTTCATTTTTAGCCCAAACCACCGCAACTTGTGCATAGGGAGAATTACTAATCCACATTTTAGCACCATTTAAAATTACATGGTCGCCTGCATCTTTAATATTGGTAATCATACTAGAAGGATCAGAACCATGATCAGGTTCAGTCAATCCAAAACAACCCAACCATTCACCAGATGCTAGTTTAGGTAAATATTTTTTCTTTTGCGCTTCAGATCCATAAGCATAAATAGGAAACATGACTAGTGAACCTTGTACACTTGCTGTTGATCTTACACCACTATCACCTCTTTCTAATTCCTGCATCATTATTCCATAACTAATATAGTCCAATCCTCCACCACCATATTCAGCGGGCACTGTTGGACCAAAACAGCCCATGTCTCCTAATTGTTTTATAATTTGAGTAGGAAACTCAGCGCGTTGTGCATAGTCTTCTATAATGGGTGAAATTTCTTTTTTTACATAGTCTCTAACAGCTTTTCTCACCATTAAATGTTCCTCAGATAATAATTCATCTAATTGATAATAATCGGGAGACTCAAATAAGTCGGTTCTTACTGCCATAAAATTAGTTTTTGGTGAAAACAATCAGATGCAAAGATAACTGAAACAGCAGTAAAAAAGTATATTTACAATAACATTAATTCATATGCGAAAAGTTATTACACATCTTAGTTTCTATGTTTTATTAGCCATTTTGGCGGGTGTATTAGTAGGACTATATTTTCCTAGTTTAGCTATTCAGCTAGAACCTCTTTCTAAACATTTTATTAGTATAATTAAAATATTCACTTTCCCTATAATTTTCTTAACCGTTACCCTAGGTATAGCTTCTATGGGAGATTTAAAAAAAGTAGGAAGAATAGGAATAAAATCTTTGCTATATTTTGAAATAGTAAGTACCGTTTCTTTAGCCATTGGTGTGTTAATGGCATTATGGTTGAAACCTGGAAGCATTCATAAAGAAGGCATTCAAATGCAAGACCCATCAAAATATACGAAAGCTCCTAATTTTCATATTTGGAGCATCATAAAAACTAATACCAATTTGCAAATATTATTGTTAGCCATTATTATCGGATTATTACTCAATTTCTTAAACAAAAAAGAAAAATACATTCATGTTCTAGGCAGGTTAACGCATTTTGTTTTCATTGGACTAAAATATGTTATGTATTTAGCACCCATTGCAGCCTTTGGAGGCATGGCTTTTGCAGTGGGTAAATATGGTTTAGCTAGTTTAATTCCACTCGGCAAACTAATGGGTACTATGTATCTGACCATGGCACTATTTATTTTTGTAATTCTTGGTTTATTATTAAAGTATTATAATTTATCTATTTGGCAGCTTATTAAAAATATCAAAGAAGAATTATTAATTGTATTTGCTACTTCTTCTTCAGAACCCGCCATGCCGTCTCTAATGAATAAGTTGGAAAAAATGGGTTGTTCCAAATCAGTGGTAGGACTGGTTGTACCCACTGGATATTCTTTTAATTTAGATGGGACTTCTATTTATTTATCTATGGCAGTTATTTTTATTGCACAGCTTTATAATGTTCAATTAAGTACTGCAGAACTGGTGACCATGATATTCATTTTAATGCTCACTTCCAAAGGGGCTGCAGGTGTGACGGGAAGTGGATTTATTGTACTAGCTTCTACCCTAGCCACTTTGCAAAAAATACCTATTGAAGGTTTGGCTTTTTTATTAGGTGTAGACAAATTTATGAGTGAGGCCAGGGCCATTACCAATATTATTGGCAATAGTGCTGCCACATTATTGATTGCAAAGACAGAAGGAGAAAATGTGCAATTATTAAAATAAGTCTTTTAAAGTAATCCTTTCATTTCAGCAGCATAGGCTTCGGCAGCCAAACTTGCTTTTTCAGCAAAATCATTTTCAGAACTCGCAAAAATAATAGCTCTACTAGCATTTACTAATAAGCCCACCGATTCGTTTTTGCCATATTTTGTTACATCCGCTAAACTACCTCCTTGTGCACCTACTCCCGGTACTAATAAAAAATGATTAGGAATAATAGATCTTATATTTTCAAGTGATTTTGCTTTTGTGGCACCTACAACAAACATGATTTGCTCAGGACTCCCCCAAGTAGCAACTTGTGCTAAAACCGACTCATATAAATATTCACCACTACTTAATTTTTGTTGTTGAAAGTTTTGACTACCCTCATTAGAAGTAAGCCCCAGCACAATTGTAAATTTATTTTTATAGGCTAGAAAAGCGTCCAAACTATCTTTACCCATATAAGGTGCAACGGTAATAGCATCAAAAGGTAAAACTTCAAAAAATGTTTTAGCATAATGAGCAGATGTATTTCCAATATCTCCACGCTTTGCATCTGCAATCGTAAAATGTGAATGGGGAATATGCGCTAGCGTTTCTTCCATGGCCTGCCAACCTTGCACCCCCATTGATTCATAAAAAGCAGTATTAATTTTATAGCCCACACAATGAGCGGCAGTAGCATCAATAATAGCTTTATTAAATGCAAGCACCCCTTTAGCATCTTTTGAAAAGCCCTTGGGTAGTTTCTCAGCATCAGCATCTAAGCCTACACATAAATAAGACTGTTTTTTTAAAATTTCCTCTACCAGTTTTGATTTTGTCATGCTAAATTTTTAAGCTTAGACAAATTTAGCCAAAAGCATGCAAGATGCCAATTATGGATTAACTTTGCTTATGTTTAAGAATATAAATTCAAGTTTTGTTTTATTTATTGGATTTCTAGTTTTGCTGATAGCCTGTAATAACGGCTCAACTGAAATAAAAGCCGATAATGCCTTAGATGGAGGCAGGTATTTTATTGAAAACTGTATGCAGGGAGAATTTAAAAAAGCCAAAATTTATTTACTTGAAAGCCCGCAAAATCAAGTAATATTTGATAGCCTTTCAGCCCATTATTTTTTGCTAGACAAGGAAGGAAGGCAGCAATTAAGACAGGCCTCTATTCAAATTAATGAAATTCGCAGTATTGACGATACCCATAGTAGTTTTGATTATCAAAATTCATTGGATAAAATTGCTCAAAAAATGATGATTGTATCTACTCCTGATGGTTGGAAAGTGGACCTACAATATTCTTTTCCCCAAAAAACTAAATAAAAAATAAAATGGTATATTTGCGCAGGCAAAAAGCCAAACTAATAAACTTATAAATTCATAGAATGGAAGCGCAAAAAAACACAAAAAAATACTGGGTACTTTTCTTTACATGGTTTGTAATTCTTATTGCCTTATTTATTGTTTACAGAGAGTTCTTTTGGTTAGCCCTTCCTGGTACTTTCACTTATTTCGCAAAAGCAATGGACCTGTTTTAGTCCATTTGAATAGTTAGCTTTTTATTTTAAAATGGATAACGCAGCCGCTGCATAAGTAAACATTTCTGGTTGATGATGGTGTATAGGTTTCACTATTTTCGATTCTCCTAAACGAACCACTATTGCATTTTTATCACGTATAATGTAAACATACTGTCCAAATAATCCGTTTTGTGCAACAATATCATGTCCTTGTTCTTTAAACATCCAATATTGATATCCATAAAAATCAACTGGGTTTTCATTTTCATAAGCATCTTTTAAATAAGTAGCTGGTGTAGTAGCTTCTTGAATATATTTACTTGAAACTATTTGTTTCTCCCCCCATTTCCCATTTTGTAATACAAGTTGTCCAAATCTTGCATAGTCACGAGCCACACCATTGAAACAACAAAAAGCTTTTTCATGTTTTTTAGCCCCGTCTAAAAGCCACAAAGCATCTGCTTCAGCACCCATGGGTTGCATGAATCTTTCTGAAACAAGTGTTGAAATATTTTGTCCAAACACTTTTTCAACAATTAAACCTAAAACTTGTGTATCTCCACTACGATAGTCCCAATGAACACCAGCAGGTTCTTGGAATTTCATTTTACTAATCATATATTCTTCGTCATTTCCATAATAACTATAGGCATTCATACTAAAATAACCTTTATCCCCTTCATTATAATTAGTGCCAGAGCTCATGGTTAATAAATCTTTAATGCGTACTTTTTCTAAACCATTTGTTTTAAAATGAGGAACATAGTTACCCACTGGCTCTTCTAATGATTTTATTTTTCCTTCATCTACCGCTATACCAATTAGTAAAGAGATCATACTTTTAGCCGCAGAAAAAGAACCACTTAAAGTAGTAGGCGTATACCCATCCCAATATTTTTCATAAATTAATTTTCCGTCTTGAATGACCAAAAAAGCATGTGTGTCGTTGGAGTCCATAATGGCTAAAAGTGAATCAGAGATTACCATTTTATTATAACTTGAGTCCAAAGGCCAATATTGTGGTTTTCCTCCACTAGCAACCAAACGTGTAGGATGCGTTTTATAGTCATGAATTGTATGCACTCCCCATGCGGCAAAGTTTTTTAAATGGGAGAACTGAGGGGTAAAAGATAGACCACCTAATATAATTATGATTAAGGCTAGGCCAATGGCAATTTTTTTTAGCATAGATAGAAAAAGTTTGGTTTATTTGCAAGCCGCTTATTTGAAAGCCGCGTACTAAATTAATTAAATTAACTGAATAATATGTATTCAAAAGAATTTCAAGCAATAATTGACCTAAGAAGATCTAACCGAAAATTTGACCCCTTGGTAGAAGTGCCTGACGAGGTTATTAACAGAAGTTTAGAACGCGCTATTTTATCGCCCAATAGCAGCAATATGCAATTATGGGAATTCTATTGGATTAGATCTGAAGATGAAAAGAAAAAATATGAAGCCCTGTGCTTAGGACAATCAGCTGCAAAAACAGCAAAACAAATTGTAGTTTTTGTAACTAGGAAAGATTTATGGAAACAAAGAGCCAAATGGAATTTTGATAGATTAAAATCAGGTATGAAAGGGGAACCTTCCAAACTAGAAAAAAGAGGATTGGATTATTATGGAAAATTAATGCCTCTTGCCTATCGTAGTGATGTTTTTGGCATTTTTGCTTTTGTTAGAAGGTGTATTAGTTTTTTTATGGGTATTTCAAAACCATTCATGCGATTTGGTGGCAAAGCAGATCAAAGAATTACAGTGCATAAATCTTGTGCATTAGCCGCACAAACTTTTATGTTGTCCATTGCTGCTGAAGGTTTTGATTCTTGTCCAATGGAAGGATTTGATCAAATAAGAGTTAAAAAAGCATTAAACCTTCCAGCAGGAGCAGAAATAAATATGATTATTGCTGTGGGTAAAGGAACCGAACAAGGAGTATGGGGCCCTCGCTTCAGAATACCTTATGAAGAAGTTGTTTTCGAACGTTAAAAAATGAATGTTCACCTATCAATGCTCACAAAAAATAATTAGCTTTAAACTGCAAAAATTAAACGCAATGAATACAAAAAGAATCCTGTCATGGTTACTCATTATAGTAGCCCCATTATTAACATTCGCTCAGCAAACTACTCAGTACCCTAATGACTATTTAAGCCCTGCATTTCATGCAGGTCGTCGTGCAGCATTTAAAGAAAAATTATCTGCTAATGGTGTGGGCATTTTCTTTGCCTCTCAAGTACGGGTAAGAAATAATGATGTAGATTTCCAGTATGCGCAAAATAAAAATTTCTATTATTTAACTGGATTAGAAGAATCGGATGCCATGTTACTATTATTTAAACAACCCGTTACTATTTTAAATAAAACTGGTACTGAATTTATTTTTGTAAAAAATCGTGACCCGCAAAAAGAATTATGGACTGGTAAAATTTTAGGGGTGGAGGGTGTAAAGGCTCGTTATAAAATGGAAAACGTTTTTACTAATGACCAATTTACTCCTAGCACTATTGATTTTAGCAATATTGATTCAGTTTTCTCTGCATATCGAGGAGAGGGCATTTTTTCAAAATACAAAAGAACAGAAGATCCCCTTTCTCATATGGCGAATATTGTAGATAGTATTATCAATACGCAAAACAAACCCATTGCAACAAGAAGTACGCAAATGATATTAAGTAGTCTTCGTGGTATTAAACAACCAGAAGAGATTACTTTAATTGCGAAAGCTGCTGCTATTAGTTGCGAGGGCCATAGCGATGTAATGCGTGCTATTAAACCAGGTATGGCTGAATACCAAGCACAGGCCATTATGGAGTATCATTTCAAAACCAATGGCTCTGAGTATCCTGGCTATCCAAGTATTAATGGAGCTGCTGAAAATGCTTGTGTGCTTCATTACATTACTAATTTAAAAACCATTAATGATGGTGAATTATTGTTAAGCGATTGCGCTGCGGAATACCATGGTTATAGCGCTGACGTTACTAGAACAGTGCCTGCCAATGGAAAATTCAGCCCTGCTCAAAAAATTATTTATGAATTGGTTTTAAAAGCACAAGATGCAGGTATAGCTGCTTGTGTGCCAGGCGCTCCCTTTGGTGCTGCAGATGCTGCTGCTAGAAAAGTAGTAAACGATGGATTAATTGAATTAGGTATTGCTAGTAATGAAGCTGAAGCTAGAAAATATTTCCCACATGGCACTTCACATCATTTAGGTTTAGATGTACATGATATGGGACCTCGTACTTTATTACCAGGTGTTGTTTTGACAGTAGAACCAGGCATTTATATTCCACCTGGAAGTAATTGCGATAAAAAATGGTGGAGTATTGGCATAAGAATTGAAGATGATATTTTAATTACTGAAACAGGTAGTAAAAATTTATCAGCAGGCGCTCCTCGTACTATAGATGCTATTGAAAAAATGGCGAAAGAGAAAAGTATATTTAAAAAATAAATTATTCTTATAAAAAAACCTCACCGAATTATGGTGAGGTTTTTTTTGTGGAGTCGAGGGGAGTCGAACCCCTGTCCAAACAATGTTACCATTGGTCTTCTACATGCTTATTGTTTTATTACTTGTCGGCGAATAGCAGGAAAAACACAAACCAATTATTCGC
>Ga0114959_10002516_pt1 | contig 14933 bp, 19 predicted proteins | sample C_130625_EF_Meta_FD_87317 | JGI IMG/M metagenome (GOLD analysis project Ga0114959, IMG submission 87317) | Freshwater microbial communities from Lake Croche, Canada to study carbon cycling - C_130625_EF_MetaG | ecosystem: Environmental > Aquatic > Freshwater > Lake | place: Lake Croche, Canada...
CTAATTGATTACGAATCAATTCTATCATCTATCATCACTATATTTTTATATTTTATATGTAAATAGTAATAAAGTTTAAAATGAGATATACATTTGTCTATATCATAATAGAATTATTGTTCAGATTCTGGCTCAGGTATTTCAGCTGTTAGTCCAGATTCAGTTGTTACTGGTTGGTCAGACATGCTTGAATATGATATGATATCATTGATATCTACTGATCCTTCCAATCCCAATGTATCATATTGGTTTATAAGAGATTCTATCCAAGTAGATGTAGTTTTAGATTTAGAAGATTTTTCTCTTTCTTCTCTTCTTTTTCTAAGATATTCTCTCCTCTCATTGATTCTTTCAATATTGTTAAATTTATCATTCTTTTCATTGAAAAGATAGTCATTGATTTCCTGGTCATATATAGTATCTCTACAAAGAATATATTGATCGTGAATATCAGAGTAGTTAACATTGCTATGTGCAGTTCTTATATCTAAGTAACGAACATAAACTGAGTCGCCTCTATGACGAAGAACACGGTCAATATCATCAAATACTAAGTAGTCTGAATTGTATTTACTACCATCAGAAGCGCAAAGTGTTCTGAAATTGTGACCTTTCATATAATTTCTTATGACTCCAGCTTCTTCATCCAAGAACTTGAATGTATCAACATAAGGATATGATATGAATGAAGATTCATCTAGCTTTACAGAAAGCTTCAATTCTTGTTTAGGAGTTGAAAAGTTTTCAAAATTTAGTGTATTATACCAGTTTTGTTCTGATTTATAAAGGTAACCATTATCGGTTGCCCATTTTTTAAATTGAAATACAAACTCTTCATCAGCAATCGTATAAATACGATCCATAATTTTATGAGTATCAAGGTTCCAAAGAAGAGCACGACCCATAAGACCACCTTCATCATTTAACATAACCAACATCTTTACTTTGTCGCGGTTATTTGTATAGATACCTAGGTAATCTTGACAATTATCATATTTCATACAAGAAGCACCAAGTGTTCCTCGCTCTTGTGCATATGAGTCAAGATGATAGTAATTAAGCATTTTAGAACCATCAACAACATTCCATGTGAATACCGCCTTATTAGACTGTGCGCGATAAAGATTAGAGAACTTCTCTACTTCTTTAGAAGGGATATCTTTGAATATTTTAGAAATAAATCCACCTGGTTTAACAGCAAATCTACGAGAGGAAGACCAATATTCAGAGGGGTCTTGAATTTTACCAATCCTATCTGTAGTTAAATAAGAAATTTTGTTTTTATCATGAGCAATAGAAATGAAATTGATTGGATCATCAACCAAGTCTTCTTTTTCATGTCTTCTCTTTAGTAACAATTTTGCTACTTGTGAGTCAGCTTCAATTTCTGATAACAAATCTCTCAACTCTTCTGATATTATCAAATCAAATGTTTTTCTTTCGTATGCCATTATAAATATTTTTTTTACAAATTTAGGTATTATTTTTCAAATAATCAACAAACTTTTTCTTTAATTATTTTTCTTACTTTTTTAAAGTCTAAGTGTGGTAGTTTATTAAACATATAAACAACAAAACTCTCTTCATCTATAAAATCTGTAAAACTCTTTCTCTTTGGTTTATTGAAGTTTAATATTTGCTTATCCATGACACTTTTATACTTATCAATTTTATTTTTTTCCTGATAAGTGTTTTTAATAAGTTCCAAAAGACACTCTCTACTATCAATCTTGAACTCTTCATTTCTAATACAACTCCAAGTAATAGGTCTAACTTTAACAGCGTGACCTCCGCAAGAAATCAAACCTTCTTTTGTTTTATTAACTAAGTTATGTAGTTTATTGAAGTGGCAATCCACAAATGATTCATGAATATCTTTAAATCCATCATAAGCAACTGATAGTATCCATTCTTCTTCATAATCATTAAATCTTTCTAACTCAAATGTTGAAATATAGCAAAGGTCAAAAGCTGGACTATTTTCATTTTTGGCAGTTTTGATATCAATAGCATATTTTTTATCTTGATACTGAAACCTTATCTCTGGATACTCACTTCTTGGTGTCCTAATTAAATTTACTTCGGGTAAATTATTTTTTAAGATATCATTTATAATTTTTGTACAAATATCCTCATAGTGTCTAGAGGTTGAATTTGCTCTGGATTTTTCTTTTGTATTTTTACAAAAATTAGTTATCTCACTTACAATAAGAGGCTTCAAAGCCTCAACTTTAGCTGTAATCATTTTAAATATTATTAAAGGTTAAAATTCTAACTTCTTTGTTATTGTGTAATTTTTTTATTGAGTAGTAAAGCTTTCTACCTTCATTAGTTAAATCCCTAAATGAAGCGCTCCAAAATCCCAAATCTTCTTTTATGTCAAAAGTATAATCAGACCAACCCATACAAATACAAGTTGTCATTGGAATAGACATTAACTTTTTAAGACCGTCTTTATTAAGAGAGTTTGGAAAATAAAGATTATCATATTCATCATCTTTTAACTTATTCTTAATAAGTTCATCTATAGACATTTTACCAGATATCTTAGGTCTGGATCTCATACTAATATCATCAGCTATGAAAGTTCCAGATAAAAGTAATCTAAGGTTAGATAACTCGTATGCATTATTTGATACATCTTGAGAATCAAACGCCACAAGATATACAAACGTCTTACCTGTTTCTAAACGGTTAATCATCTTACCTTCTAATGGAAAGTTTACAAACCCTGAATTATCTTCTCTTAACATATTTTTATTTTTTACAAATATAATTAAATTCCTAAAGCTTCCAAAACTGAATTACGAACGGCCCATTGAGTCATTTTCATAATTCTTTCTGTCTCATTCTTAATGATGTGAGAATCTTGTTTGTTGAACAATCTCAAATACATTTGGAAAGACCAGAAAGCGTCTAAGTAAAAGTCGTGTTCAACCTCTTTCATTCTTTCAGACTCTTGAAGCAATTGTCTATGTTGTTCGGTAGTCAAATTAATTTTAAGATCAGAACTAGCAAATCGAACTGAGTTCTTAAAAGCATCAAACTTACGGTGATTGATTTTTGGAACTTCTTCTTTATCTCCAAGAATAATCTGACGGAGTTTAGAGAACTGAATACGATTTCCTACTAATGATTGCAAAGATTGAATTTGCTCATCAAATGTCTCACCACTCAAACCAACTGAAGCTTCTTCGGCGGCTTGTGTAACTCCAGTTAAGTGTTTCTTATTCATACCAACATTGTTCATACCAATGGTTGAGAATTTATCAGACTTCAGACCGGCATTGAAACTCAAACGTCTTGATTTATCTGTTGAGTTTAGAATATAAAATGATTTGTGAAAATATACACCACCTATATCAACACCATCAGAAACAAGTGTAAGTGATTGTTGACCTCTTGTTAATCTAAAATTATATTTAGTAATGGTGAAGTTCTTCTCAATAAGTTCAATCTTAGACTTTAAATACTTAGCAATATCAAAGATTTCATAACGATTAGAAACATTTGATGTATTTATAACACGGTTGTCAAATTTAGTGACAACCTGAGTTCCAACTTTTTCGATGGAAATTTTATCGATTGTATTGAATAGTTCTTTTTTATTGTAGTTTCTAAAACCTTTCATATGTAAATTTATTTATACAAATATAGGAAACTTTCTTTGAAAAACAAAATGATTATTTGAAATTTAATATATAAAAAGATGAAAGTTATTAACAATTTTGGTAGTTTTATAAATGAAGAGTATTCTAAGAATGATCCTATTCCTGAAATTAACAGGATGAAAGAGAAACTTGGAATTGTTTTACTTGGTTTACCTGGTTCTGGTAAGTCTACATTTGCTAAAAATTTCATAGCCACTCACAACCAAAACATTAAAAAATTTTCAACAGATGATGTTTCTTATATGTTTACTAAAGACAAATCTAAGTTTCATAAAGGATCTTCCGAACTTAATATAACATCACTTAAAAGTTATATTAGAAGTGGTCAAAACTTTATCTATGATACTACCGGTTCAAATGATATTGGTGTATTTGAGGTGACAAAAGATGCTCGTAATAATGGTTATAAGATAATGTTTATATTAATACTAATAGATGTTGATACCGCTAAATCACAGAATAAAAAAAGAGCAATTACTGGTGGTCACTTAGCAGATGATGAATATATTGACAATGTCTACTCAAATCAACTACAAACTACAAAAAGTTATTTGAAATATATTAAACCAGATTCTTTCTATGTTGTTCTTAATAAAGATGGTAATTACAAATACTATAAATTTGATAATGGAGAGTTGAAGAAAAGAAAGGTAGATAAATATGTTTCTTTTATGAAAGAATCAAATAATTCAGAAAATGAAGTTGATAAGATAGTTGATACTATGTTAGATTTTATAGATGAAGGTGTAAAGATAATATTCAAATCTTCGACTGGTGATATGTCGTATACAGATTACCTTGAGAAGAATACAAAGTACCAAAACTTTAAACCGGTTATTGTTTCTAAAAACAAAAAGGTTAGTAAGTTCAAAATTTTTTATTTTTTAAATGGCACTTATGATAACCTTATAATAGCACTTGACAATATGAAATCTACAATTGGTAGATTAGGAGATGAAGGTTGGGTTCTATCAGACTTCAAATCTGAATCTAATCGTGGTGTTGATTATGGTAAGGAAGTTTCAATATCTTTATTATCATTTGAATTCTCTAAGCCAGATTTAGATACAGATAGTGATAATTTTGAATTACCAGATGAAAGTGAGTTAAGAACTGAGATAGAAAAAAGTGGAATTGGAATTACAAATCTCGATATAGAAGATAGTGGTGTTAGTTTAGACTTTTATAGTCATTCTTATGATGGTGATTTAAGTAGCGAAAATTTTTATGATGAAAAGTTTGAAGAAATCTGTGATATATTTGGATTTTCTGGCTATGATTTAGATTATCAAAATGCAAAAGTTTACTTTGAATATTAACATGAAACATTTAAAAACATTCGAATCATATAACTTCAATTTATTAAAGGATAAACTACTTAAATATGGTGGTGAAAGAGTTGCTGAAACTTATGAAGAAGACTTAGATAAATTACTTACCCGTGGTCAACTATTTGAACCGGATGAGGTAGTTGTAAGAAGGATGACACATAGCAAATGTCATAGAAATTGTGCTGATGTTTATGAGAAGAATAAAAATCTTAAAATAGTTACTGGTTGGGTTTTATTAGATGGTGTATGGGTTCAACACACTTGGCTATATGACAATGAGTATAACGAGATTATAGAAACAACTGAATGGAGAGAAAGATATTTTGGATTCATTCTTAGTCGAGAAGAGGCTGATGAATTTTGTTACAATAATTGGTAATTATTAAATTATAATATTTAATATATAAAATATAAAACATAAAAATAATAATTATGAAATACTTAAAAAAGTTTAATGAATCACAAGAGTCAAAATTTTGTGGTGAATGTGGAACAAAATTAAATAAAAGTGATACTTTTTGTGATCAATGTGGAACGAAACAACAAGAAAATAATGATTCCGTAATTAAAGGTATATTAAAGTATGTTATGAGTGGGATGGGTTCAAAGTCAGAAGGATATAGAGCTTATTTAGAATTACCACAATATACAAACAAAACCACCAATGAACCTAAAAGATATCAATTATACCGTAAGAATCATTTTGAAATTGGTGATGACTACTTTAAAAAATTCAATAATAAAGAAGTAGTTGTTGATGGAGAAATTCAAAAAGCAAAGGGCAGCGGAAATGCATGGATTGAAGTTAAAGATATTAAAATAATCAAATAATCAAATGAGACATTTAAAAACTTTTGAATCGTGGATAAGTAATAAAATTACTCAAGGATTAGCAACACAAGCTGATACTTACTCAAAAATAGATCGCCCAGATAATTCTAAAATGAAACCTAAGACATACACCGGTATTTTATGCTACCTTCCACCTACAAATCAATATTATATTCAAATACCAAATACAGAAAAAAAACCTTATTTAGTAAAAGGTATTCCACCGGCTCCAGATTTATCTATAGTTTTAGAACCAACTGAAGAATTTACAGAAGAAGATTTAAGTAGATATTCAGCACTCTCTAACATAATGACTTACGGGTGGGAAGATAAATCCGGTAAATGGAAGGATTACACATATAAATTTTTTGGATATGAATTAGATTCAGATTTGAAAAAATCAGGAGTTGAAAATATTTTACATATAACAGGTATCCAACGTATCTAATTCTTAATTTAGAAGAGGCTGATGAATTTTGTTACAATAATTGGTAATTATTAAATTAATATAAGATATGATACAAAAATATGAGGGATTTCTTAGTAATCTATTTAAGAAAAAATCAGTAGAACAAGTTAGAAAAAATTATGACTATAAGTATATAGTTGAACTAAGTAATGATTGTTTTATAGAAATTCAGGATAGAGGCTATACAGTTAAAACCAAATATGATCTTAACGGAGATATTTATGTTCAGATAACCAAACACATTTTTTATAAAAGCGGTCATATTCGTCCAGAAGATATTCCATATAAATTTATTGATGTTAAAGATGATGTTCTATCATTTTACGATAGACTGAAAGAATACGATTTAAATATTAAATTCTCAGTTTCGTTTGTATATGAGAATGATAAAGGTGGTTTATCTTGTGACTATCCAACATATGACGATTTTGAAAAAGGTTACTATGATAACAGAGAAGTTAGTATATTAACAATATCTATTATTTAAGAATAAAGATAGTATTCATATCTTTCTTCATCACTCAAATCAATACTCATAGTAACTTCTTTTAATGGTGTAAAGAATGTAACCACAACTGTTGATAAATAATCCGTTTCAATACCTTCTAATAATTCATTTAAAAGCATTTCTCTTCCATCTTCTTTAGATATATTTTCATTGCTAGTTATTATAGATAGATTAATCTTCCAAGGCAACCTTTTAATAGTAAAAGATATCACAGACATCTTATAAGCATTAGGTTGTCTTATCTGTCTCTTAAAAGTAAAGAGAGCAAAAATAACTATTCTAACTATATAATTATGATAGATTTCGTTGATATCGAGTTTCATAATTTAATATATATAACGAAATGAAACACTTAAAACCATATAAATTATTTGAGGCATACGGTGTAGCAGAAGCTACTCTTATCTACAATCAATTCTTACTAGATGAGTTCAATAAGTATTTTGATATATCTTTAGAATCTGGTGATAAAAACTACTCACATACTGTAGATTATACTCAAGAAGATATGACTCCGTTTATTCAAAATAAACTTTGGCCCAAATATCCTGTTTCATCAATGTCTGTTACTTACAAAGTTAAAACAATGACTGATGAAGATTTTATTAAAAGATTTCCAACAACTGGATTAATTAAAAAATATGTTGGTACCGGTGCTTGTTATAATATTGGTGAAGAAGATGGTTCAGCAATCAAACCAGCAGTTGATGATAGATCTGATATTACCCTTCATTTAGTGCTTGAGATAGGAGCTATTGTAAGCGATTCTCTTAATGATAGAGAAGGATTATCAATTGAGATTGAATCTTCTATAACCCATGAACTAAATCACGGCTATGAAGGTTGGAATAGAATGAGAAAAAATAAAGGTCAAGTATCAACTGATGTTACTTGGGCTTTAGATGTTAATAGAGCTAAGATTAGGAAAGATATTTGGAAGATATGGTATGATGAGATTGGTTATTATGTTTACTGGAGTGAACTTCATGAAATTAATGCAATGACTCAAGACGCTTGGCCGTATGTTAAAAGATATGATATTGAAGAAGTAAAAGAAAAAGCACCATCTTGGAGAGCCTCAAAAAAGATGATAGATTTTGATGCTGATAAATTCAAACAAAAAATGACCGATAAAATAATAAGTGTTTATCCAGATGCTGATGTTGATATGATGTTGAAAAGAGTTAAAAATGGATTTGCCAATGAGTTAATAAAGAGAAGAGAAGTTTCTATTAGTGTAAAAGAGGATAAACCTACTTTATCTGGTGAAGCTGTTAAAGCAATGTCAGTAGATAAATTCTTAACATTCATTCAAAAGAGGATAAATAGAGCAGGTGATAAAATACAAAGAAATATATTAAAACTTTATTCATTAAAATGAGAATCATCAAATCGTATAAAATATTCTTAGAAGAACTAATTACAGACCCATCACATTTATTGCCATATAAACAAGATGAATACTTAAAAACAATTGAGTTATATCATTGTGGTGACCACATTTGGTCAGTTAAAATAGAAGACTCACACTCAAGAGCTATGTTATTTTTAAGGTCACAAGAATTCTATGAAAGTGCATTTGAAGAGATAATCAGTAAACAATTCAAATTTTCAAGATTTCAAGATATTTATAAACAACACTATGGTAAACAAGAGTTTACTTATGGATCTGATTGGTCTGGCTTTAATATACCTTCAACTATTCTAGAAGAATGTATGTTTAATATTGATGAGAATGATATTAATACTTATGATAAAATTATGTTATCTATAATCTCAACTATTAATGAAGTTGAAGGTGGTCATAATTATTATCTTTTAGGTGTCGATGAGTTAGCTAATCATTTATTAGAACATGAATTTGCTCACGCTATGTGGTTTACTTTACCTGAATATAAGAAAGCGATGACACAATTAAATAATGAATGTGATAAAGTTGTTAAAGATAATATGTCTAAGTGTATCACAGAATATGGTTACGCTGATCATGTTTTACCGGATGAGTTACAAGCTTATATGTCTACAGGACTTGGTTCTAAAATGAAGGAAATGAATATTCCTAATATTGATGAGTGGATAGAAAAATATAAAGAAGTATTTGATATGTTCTATTCAAAGTCTTTATATTCTGATCCTAAATTAACAAATGTTAATTGGAATTTTTAAGTAATTGATTTATTTTATCTTCTCTTTCTTCTGTCTTTAGAAGACGTTTATATTCATTTAGTGTTACTATCTCTTCTTCTTTGAACTCAGATTCATTCATCGAGCTTTCAACAAACCAAATACATTTATAACTATCATTAACCTTATCAAAGATAGTCATTTTATTTCCACCAGTAGTTTTTATTACGACATCTCCAGTCTTATACTTCATTAAAGATAAAATATATTTTTGTATCTTATTTATTAAAGTTTTTAACTTCCCATCAAAAACTTATCTTCTTATACTATTTTATGAATAAAGGTCGATCTGAAATCAAGTTTTTTATTAATAGTTCATAATTAAAAGCTCTGTACCCTTAGTCTGAGACTTACCAGGAACAGCCATTGCTGTCTTAGCAAACTCTTTATCCTTCCAAGTGTATTCTTCTCTTGGAAACCATTCATCTAATAAATCAAAATCATAGTAACTCAATGAGAATCTACCTTTTATAGATTTTAAAGTATTTGCCAGTCTTTCGTGTGTTTGAACACCAAAGTCATGATTGATATAGTAGTCTTCAGTTTTGAAGTAGGGGGGATCGCAATAGAAGTAGGTTGTAGGTGAATCATATTTCTTAATAACTTCTTCAAAGTCAAGATTCTCAATGTTTGTAATAGCATCAAAGTATTTGTGCCATTTAGTATCAATTAACTTACTTCTAAAGATTTCAAACTTAGATTTATAAACACCGTCTTTACCTTCATAACCACCTTTTAGGATAAGACTACCTTTTCTTGGATCAGTACCAGACCAAACTTGACTAAGGACATAAGCATATTTGAAAGCAATATCAAAGTTAGGGTTATCCATATCTAATACAAAATCAGTATCAAATAAATCTGATTTACATTTATCAAATAACTCTTTATTTTCAATAGGTGTGTTTTGAGTCATATCCCAAAACTTCTTATAATCTTTAAGACAAAGATATAAGTTTACGTTTAAAGGATTTACGTCATTGTAAACAACGGTTTTAAGATTTTTGAAAATAGGTGTATTCAATTTAAAGAATACCCAGAACATTCCAGAGAATGGCTCTACATAAGTTTCAATATTATTTGGAATATAATTTCTAACCCAACAACCGATCTTACTCTTGCCACCAATGTATGATAATGCCATATTATTTATTTTCTTTTTTTAGTTTTTCGATTCTATCACGAATCTCAGCCGCAATTTCATATTCTTCATTTCCGATAGCATCTTCTATCATATGTTCTAAGTCTTCGATAGAAACAACTCTTTTTGGAGTTTTTTCAACCTCTTCCTCATAATCATCAATGTCTGAATTTTCCATAGAAGTACCATCATCATTGATATAAACACCAGACAAATCTAAAACTTCTTTAGATGCATATAAAGGACAACCATAAACAATAGAAAGAGCAATACCATCACCGGCAGTACAATCAACTTCTAATTCTTCAATTCCATTTGAAGTGATTAACTTAGTGTAGAAGATTCCTTCTAATATAGCATAGATATAAACTTCTTGAACATCAATTTGATAAAAATCTGTTACTGTTTTGAATAAGTCGTGAGTCAAAGGTCTTGGTGATTTAACACCTTCTATCTTCAGTGCTATTTGCTGAGCATCTGATGGTTTAATTACAATAGGCAATTTACGTTTACCTTTCTTTTCAGAAAGAACAACAACATAAGAACCTGATTGTGATTGACTATAGGATAAACCTAATACTTTTACCTCTTTTTTCATCTTAATATTTTATTTAATTTAAAGTGCCTTTTATAATCTTCGTTACAAGCTTCATTTTTGATAATTAATCTAAGTAATTCCATATTAGAATTGAACTCTATTTCTTTATTAGAATATACGAATTTATATGAATTTTTTGACTTTTGTTTTTCTTCTTCTGGAATATCTTTTATAAAAAAGTAAATTGTACCTAACTCACTTCTAGCTTCAATAAAAAATCTAATCAATTCATTATCATCTAAAAAAGATTTCCGTCTAGCTCGATCGGAATGATCAGTCCACCCCATTTTTATTAATAACATTGAATTTATTTGAAACATATTACTTACATTTTTTAGTCTTGAAGAAGTAAATCAGCTGCTGTTGTTGCACCATGTGACATTGGTTTCGCCCAGGTTCTAAAACCTAATCCTCTCAGCCATGGGACATAAGATTTATAAGCGGTATATGATTTATTCTTACTAACACCTTTTTCATTCTTAGTTCCTTCATTTGGGTTAAAGTCAATATGAATATCAACTAATCTAAAGTCCATTCTATCAGCAGGTACTAAGTTCATAGCATTCATAACACCTTCTTCAAGATGTGGTAAGACATGATTATATTCTTGATTACACTTAGCTAAGTGAAACTTATATCTTTTTCTTTCTATTTCAGTTAAGTCTTTTCTTTCATAAAACTTAGATAATTCTCCATCAAGATAAATACCAACATCATGAAGATATTGAGCCTCTTTATAAAGTCTTTCTTGATTATCTATAATCTTATCACAAGATTCACGGAAGAAAATAACATGAGCACCATTTCTTAGGTCTGTATTATACATCATAATTGTAATAGCATAAACAGTTCTACGTATCTTTTGAATAGAGTCACAACCAACTGTAATCGTGACAGTAGGATCCCTATTTATATAGTCTTTTAGATATTCTATAATATCGGGAATATATTTCCCTCCAAATTTTTTGAAATCCGACTTAAAACTACGCATTTTATATTTATTCTCTTTCTTCTGATGTTGTATCAGTTATTATTTTTTTATTTATTACTAAAATAGACTCTTTTACTATTTCTGGTGGAAATATAGCATATGATTCATCCTCACATGTTAACTCAAAACCACCACTAACATAAAATGTTTTAGACATTTTAATCAAACTTTCTAATGTTTCTTCTTCAATATTTGCAGGCTTACCTCTGAACTCACCAAATTTATTTATTATAACTAGTTGTATTTGATACATTTTCATATTAGATTATATCTATTTATGAATAATTTGTTTAGAAAAAAAGGGGTATCAATATGATACCCCTAAGTCAGAACAGCCATTCTGACTACTTACTACCAGGCTTGTTGATTTTCTTGATAGTGCGAAGTAAGTCTTCGAACTGAAGCAAGAACGTCTTCAAGGTTGGGTTAGTTACATCTGCGATGTTATCTAAGATGTAAAGTAAGTAAGCTGTCTTTTCATCATCACCCACATTGTTCAAGAACTTCACAACATTTTCAAGTTGTTTCTTATTCAACTTGGTAATATCGATTTTCTTCAATGACTGAAGCAATTCAGAGTTCTTATCACGGTTGTACTTCTCAAGGTCTTTCTTGATACCGTCGTAGTTGTTAATTACATCATTGATAGAAATATTCAACATATCTTCACAGTATTGTACAAACTTCACAGCTGTGTTACCCAAGTAACCACTTGCTACTTCTTTCAACAAAGGCAAGAAGTCACGAGGCGAAGCATCTTCACCAAAGTTACACACGATAAACTCTGACAACATTGTCCAAGAACGCGGAGTAGCATAAGCCTTTGTGTTCTCGGTGGCATTCTTATACATTTGCTCCGGGTGTGCTTCAATGAAAGAAGTAATTAACTTATGACAGTTATCCATCGAGAAGTTTTTAATCCAATCGTCAGGAGACAATGTATGGTTGATGTGAACCAAACGATTGTTCAAAGCAGAGTCAAACTCTTCAACGTCTGTTCCGTCTTCGTCACCCAAATTTCCTGATGACATCATCAAAACATTATCATTAAACTTGAAATCTGTACCGATTTGACGCTCTAATAAGATTTGTAGAGCCGCATTTCTAACTTGCTGACTAGCTCTATTTAACTCTTCAAAGTGAATAATAGTTGGTTGTTTATTTGCTTCAATAGCCCAACGAGGCACAACGAAATCTAAACATTTAACCATTTTACCATCGCTTTCTATCTCGGTAATAGATGGATATAGACCAACGTCAGTTTCATCAATCATACTCAATCTAATATCAAAGTATTTGAAGTCTGTTTTATGAGCGATTGACTTACCAATTGCTGACTTAGCCACACCTGGCTTAGATGTTATATTAAGCACACCGTATTTAGCCCACATGATTGAGAAATACTTTTGTTCTTGTGGAGTTAATAATTTAAATTTTGCTTTTAAATCTTCACTCATTAATTTAGAATTTTCTACTTTCATATTTTTTAATTTAATTTTTTAGTTGTTTATTAATTGTTTCACAAATATATGTAGTTTATTTTTAACCGCCAAATTTATTTAAGATTTTAATTTAAACACTTATTAAATTCGATCTAATCACATATAAATCTAATTTAGACAAATATAGTTAAAAATAGTTTATATAACCTAATTTATTTTAAATAAGTTTTTTGATGAGGAAGGAACAATAATTGAATATATATTATATATGGAAAAAGATATATTTTATGATAGGGGTTTATTAAACAAGAATAAGCTTAGGGAAAATTGGGTATTTAATAATATTAAAGAATATGATGAAATAAATAAATTTCAGACTACTAATTACCCAAACAAGTTGAAATTCTCACAAATATTGTATAATTATATTAGTAATATATGTATTATACCAAGATGTGAGTATTGTCAAATTAAAGAGAAGAGATTTATAGGTTTTACCGAAGGATATAATAATTTCTGTAGTAAAAAATGTGCTTCTAAATATTCTCTACCCAATTTATTAGAAAATAGGAAGAAAAATACTATTGAAAAGTATGGAGTGGAACACACTTCTCAATTAGATTCAGTTAAGAATAAACAAAAACAGACAAATATTATTAGATATGGATCATCATCACCAACTATGAATGATGAAGTTCGATTAAAACAAAAAAATACGATGTTGGAAAGATATGGAGTTGAGTATTCGGGCAATAGTTCGGAACTAATGAATAAGTCGTTTATAACAAGATATGATAAATATAGTAAACATATATCAGAAAGATATAAAAATCTAAAAGTTCTTAATATATTAAAGGAAGGAGAATTAGAGATAGAATGTGGTAAATGTGGTAAAAATTACAAAATAAGAACAGAATTGTTATCTCTAAGATTATTTAGATATAAAGTAAATCCTTGTTTGATTTGTAATCAATTAAGTAAATACGGAGACACAAAGGAAAATGAGATATTGAATTATATTAGTAGTTTAGGAATTGAGGTTATTAAGGGTGATAGGAAGATACTATCAGGTAAGGAAATAGATATGTATTTACCATCTAATAAATTAGGATTTGAATTTAACGGATTATATTGGCATTCTGAATTACACAAGGAAAAGTCATATCATTTAGACAAGAAGAATATATGTATTGATAATGATATAAACCTTATTCATGTCTGGGAGGACGACTGGGTATATAAAAAGGATATTGTTATTTCAAGAATAAACAACCTACTTAATATAAATATAACTAAAATAATGGCTAGAAATTGTGATATTAAGAAAGTATCTAGCAAAGACTCTAAAATATTCTTAGACCAAAATCACTTACAGAGTAATATATATTCAAGTTATAATATAGGATTGTATCACAATAATGAGTTGGTATCAATTATGACTTTTGGTAAATTGAGAAGAAGTTTAGGTCAGTCCAATAGAGATGGATGGGAATTATATAGATTTTGTTCAAAATTAAATACAAGTGTAACCGGTGGATTCAGTAAATTGTTAAAATATTTTGAAAATGATATTAATCCAAAAATGATAATAACATATGCAAATAGAGATTGGTCAGTTAAATCTAATAATGTTTATGAGAAGAATGGATTCGAGTTTGACAGTGAAACCGATATAAACTATTGGTATTTCGGATCAGATGTTAAAAGGAAACATAGATTTCAATTCAGAAAAGATAAATTAGTTAAAGAGGGTTATGATCCAAATAA
>Ga0114959_10002517_pt1 | contig 14930 bp, 12 predicted proteins | sample C_130625_EF_Meta_FD_87317 | JGI IMG/M metagenome (GOLD analysis project Ga0114959, IMG submission 87317) | Freshwater microbial communities from Lake Croche, Canada to study carbon cycling - C_130625_EF_MetaG | ecosystem: Environmental > Aquatic > Freshwater > Lake | place: Lake Croche, Canada...
AAAATGAAAAGTAATTCCTTTTTTTACCGCATCACTTAATTCGGGCGGTAAGTCAATTTGATACGAAGCATTAATAACCCAATTTTGCTCGACCGGCTCTAATTGAAGCTGTCTTAATTTAATGCCCTCTGCGTATGCAATAGCCGTGCATACACATGTCATGACTAACATACAAACGACGAAGAGTTTTTTAAATCGCCTCATCTTTTCTTTTGTAACATTCCATAATAAAAACCATCATGCCACTCATTTGGCAATAATTGTCCAAGACAATCTAATCGTAACGCATCGGGTAAGTTATTTGAAAACCATTCTAGCTGTTGCTCCCCTTCTTGCGGCAAGATAGAACACGTCACAAATAACATTCTGCCTCCAGGCTTTAACAAACCCCATAACTCCTCGGTGATTTTACGTTGTAACTCTTGTAGTTGTACGATATCTGCACTTCGTCTCAAATATAAAATATCTGGGTGTCGTCGAATAATACCCGTGGCTGAGCATGGCACGTCTGCCAAAATAGCATCATAGTGTTTTCCATTCCACCATGTAGATGCCTGTGCTGCGTCTCCAATGATGATATTGGCATTTAAATGTAGCCGTGATAAATTTTCTTTCACGCGCACCATACGCTCTTCACTAATTTCTAGCACGTCAAGATTGATATCCGCAAGCTCGAGTAAATGACAAGCTTTACCACCAGGGGCACTACAAGCATCTAATACATCCTCATGGTCTTTGGGCGCAATTAATTGCGCGGCTATTTGTGCCCCCAAGTCTTGAACGCTTACAAACCCCTCCTGAAACCCAGGTAATGTATGAACAGGAATTGAACCCTCTAAAGCAATCGCTAATGGCGCAAGGTCTTGCCACTGCTTCGGAATTTCTAATACTCCAATACCTGCACTTTGTAACTCAGTCCGATATCCAGATAACGTTACGCGGTGTGGATTTATCCTTAAAAACATTTTTGCCGGGTTTAAATTCGTTTCTAAAATCGGTGCAAATTGATTTGGATATGCTTTTTTTAAGCTTTTAACCCACCAAGAGGGATACTGCGCATCAATTACATCTATTTGTAAGGCTTGTGGGTTTTCTATCAGCCTTCTTAACACTGCATTGATTAAACCTTTTGCGTGCTTTGTTTTTCGTGATTGATCGGCTGCTTTTACTGTTTCATTGACCAATGTGTAGGGTGCATATTGATTTTGTGTCTGCAAAAACAAAGTGCTAATTGCGATTAAAAATATATCTTCAACCTCAGGGTCAATCGCTTTATGTAAATATGGTCGTAGTGCTTGTAATATTTTTGGCTTGTATCTTAGTGCATCAAAAGTCAAGCTTTGTGCTGCCGACCTATTTTCTGAAGGTGCTTGTGCCAAGGCCTGAGTCAGTGATGTCCCAAGACGTACTTGATCTAGCAATTGCGCTGCGAGAAGTATCGTATTACATAGGTTACTTCCAGAAGCCCTGGTTGGATTTATGCTTGCGTTAGTTGTATTTAGTGGCACTATGCGGGGTATGTTCCTGTTTTTGACATTTCTACTAATTTACCAACTCGTTCTTCTGTGGCTGGGTGTGTTGAAAACAGACCACGCAGACCACCGCCTGATAGAGGATTCATAATCATCATTTGAGCTACTGCTGGGTGTGCGTCTGCTCTTTCAAATGGTATACCTTGGACTGCGCTTTCAATTTTCTTGAGGGCTGAAGCTAATGCTAATGGATCCTCTGAAATCTCTGACCCTATGCGGTCCGCCTCATACTCCCGAGCTCTTGAAATCGTCATCTGTATCAAACTTGCAGCAAGTGGCGCTAAAAACACCAATAAAAAACTGAGTGGATGGGCTCCCCCTTCACGGTTTCTGCCACCTGCAAACATAGCAAAATTTGCAAGGCTTGCTATAGCCCCAGCCATCGTAGCTGCGATGGTTGATATCAAAATATCACGGTTTTTTACATGCGCTAGCTCATGCGCCATCACACCGCGAAGCTCTCTCTCATTTAATATATTCATGATGCCAGAGGTTGCCGCAACGGCGGCATTTTCTGGGTTTCTGCCAGTTGCAAAAGCGTTAGGGGCATTTTCATCGATTAAATATACTTTTGGCATTGGCAAGTTCGCCTTTTGCGCTAACTCTTTAATGACGTTGTAATAAGCAGGGAAACTTTGTTCATCTACTTGTCTTGCCCCAAACATTTTTAAAACCATCTTATCTGAGTTCCAATAACTAAAAAAGTTCATACCAATTGCCATTATTAGCGCAAGAATCATGCCTTGCGGTCCACCCAAGGCTCCGCCGACATACACAAATAAGGCGGTTATTGCCGCCATTAAAATTGCAGTTTTTGTTAAATTAAACATGAAATTTTTCCCTCAAAATATGCATGTTTTTATCATAAAGTACGAATGTAAAAGTTTGACTCATTCAAAAAACTGTCCTTTTTTTAATTGAACACTTTTTGCAAACTGTGTTGCACTCATTCTTTTTGAGCCTGCCTTTTGTATTTCTAGAAGGCGTATTACGCCACCGACTCCTGCAACACTGATTCCGAATTCATCAAGCTCTAATACTTGACCAGGCCTGTGATTGGCATCTTTTTGCCATTGATGTGAGATGTTTTCAGAAAGCCATATTTTAACGATCTCGTTATTCAGTGAAGTAATTGCCCCTGGAGATGGATTTAATGCACGTATCTGTCGATCTGTCAGATTTGCTGGTTGATTCCAGTTAATTTTGGCTTCTTCTTTTTTTATTTTTTCTGCGTACGTAACCCCAATTGACGCTTGTTCGGTAAGGGTAATATTTTCTAGCTGAGCTGCGTGGTCTAAAACCTCTAACAAAATGCGCGCCCCTTGTGCTGCCAATCGATCATGTAAGGTTGCTGTGGTATCTAAGCTTTGTATCGGCATCATCTCTTGCGCAATAATAGGGCCGGTATCTAAGCCTTCTGCCATTTTCATAATACAAGTTCCTGTTACTTCATCACCAGCCCAAATTGCACGATGGATAGGTGCCGCACCTCGCCAACGAGGCAGTAGTGATGCGTGCACGTTGATACAACCTAAAGCGTGGCGGGACTGTCCAAGGCTTAAAACCCACTGGGGCAAAATCAAGCCATAGGCTGCCACAATCATCACATCAAACGCTAACTGCTCTAACTGCGTTTTCGTATTTTCTGCCTCTTGTCCATATTTGCCATCTAACTTTAATGAAGTTGGTTGCATAACAGGTATTTTTAGCTCTAGTGCTCGCTGTTTCACCAAACTTGGTAAAACCTTTAAGCCTCTCCCTGCTGGTCGATCTGGCTGTGTCATCACGCCAACAACTTCATGCGAAGACTGCACCAGCTCACCTAATATAATCGCCGCAAATTCTGGGGTTCCTGCAAAAACTATTTTTAATTTTTTCATGATGGCTCGTAAGGCAATATTGCCCACTGTATCTCGAGAGGCGGGGCATCAGTTTTCATTGTCCAGGGAACTATCTCGACACCTTTAACCGGCGCCTGATCAAACATGCGTTGTACTTCTTTGCTCGGTGGGTGTCCTGCTCGCCACCATTGACCTAGTGGCTTTGGCGCATGGTCTATCAATATTAAGGCCGTATGGCGTTTATCCTCAGGCCTCATCCAAGGAGATGACAGGTCATTGGCATCTATCCATGGCTTTATATTTTTTCCTTGACTCACCTGATCATGAATGATCGTATGTCCAATAATCCAAGTATCGCCAACAATCAGCCGTATAGGCTCACCCTTAGTTAACTCGGGATGCTCTTGCCAGCGCTGCGCAATCACGTTCGCCAAGGCTTTACTTGGAAAATTGCTTCGCCCTTGTTTTCCTAAATAACTGGCCACTGGCCCCGTGATGACTCCATAGCTGACCGCGAAAATGACATGGCCCAGGATGACGATTTTTCTCAATCGAACTACATCAAGTAGGTCATTAGCATAAAACCACCCAATAAAACCAACAACAATAAAGAAAGTAACCGCCCACTTTGCTTCAATCTTCTGATCTAAAATAATACCAATCAACATCGCCAGTACGCAAGGCCCAAGCGCTAGCCAGATTAAAAACCGTCGGTCTTGACGTTGAACTTGCGACCACCAAGATGGGGGTTTATCAGAACTCCCCAATTTAGAAATAGTCTTTTTATACAGAAAGTAAATTACTCCTACAACGAAAAAACACGGCACGAGTCGAAAGACTTGAGTAAGTAAAAAGTCTTTCAACATCGTGATACATCTCTCAAAAAGAGATGACTGGGTAGTCATTAATTGTGAGGCGTAATAAATTGGCCCTTGACCCATTTCTGTCTGGTGATAAAGCCAAACTAAATGGGGGGTGATTATGCCCAGAAAAACGACACCGGCTAACAATACGCCCAACCATGACCTACCGCTTCGCCAACGTCCAACAAAGCAAAAATGAGCAATCAAAACACCTATTTGAATCACAACACTATATTTTGAGATAAACGCCAAGCCCATCATCAAACCCATGAGGCCCCAGTACCCAAAGTATTTGTTATTGGATTGAATAACTGCTTCGCTCTCCCAAGCTCTATAGTAAAAATAGTACATAGCCGCAATTGACCATAATTGCACGGCATTGTGATTAAAGTCACCGCCACGAATACTAAAATAGATTAATGGTGAGCTGACTAAAATGGCTAAAAGACTCATCTCTTGTGGATTGCTGAGCTTTGCATGTTTGGCAATGCGCAAATACAGTTGATAGGTAATCCATTGCCCCAACGCAACGCATACTAGCCCCAAGGCCGTTGGCAACCAAATCACACGGCCAAATATCAAGGTTAATGGGTAAAGTATCCAGGTTGGTAAGGGAGGGTGTTTTTGATAGCCAAGCTCAAAACTATTTGCCCACACCAGTTCTTCCATATTGTCCCATTCAGGCGCCTGGCGGAAGATCATGAATGTACAAAACCAAATAAAAGCAATCAATAACAGGATCGGAATGATCGAAGTTTGATTAAGGCTTAATCTGCTTGTATTAGACGCGGTCAAGAATGGGGTCTTTTCATTAATATTAATTATGTTCTGATTATAAAATTACAGTTAAACTTTAGGTATGTCTATACAAGTTAATCGACCTAATAACTTCAGTTTATCGATTGTTGTGCCAGCGTACAACGAGTCTACGAATCTTTCACACTTTGTAGGGGCCCTAAAAGATGCTTTGACAAGCATTACACCAAGGTATGAGATTTTGCTCATTAACGATGGTAGTAAAGATAATACCAATGAAGTCGCTGATGAGTTAGCTAATCAACCAGGTGTTCGTTATTTAGAGTTTTCCCGAAACTTTGGTAAGGAAGCAGCTCTATCCTGTGGGCTCGATTATGCACGCGGTGATGCGGTTCTCTTAATCGATGCTGACTTCCAGCACCCCCTAGATAAGCTTACGGAAATGAGCCAGTTGTGGCTGTCTGGCTATGACATGGTGTATGGCGTTATTGTTGATCGCCACAATGAATCGTTTCTAAAACGCTTAGGTACCCGCTTTTTTTATTCTTTAATGAGCGCTGGTGCCGATGTGCCGATTCCGCAAAATGCTGGCGATTTTCGTTGGCTTGACCGCAAAGTGGTGGATGCCTTGCGAGCCTTGCCTGAACGCAACCGCTTTATGAAAGGTCTTTACGCGTGGGTTGGATTCAAATCTATTGCGATTCCTTTCGTCCCGGCAGACCGCCTCAGTGGCAGCTCCAGCTTTCGCTTAAGCAACCTTATCAAGCTGGCCTTATCCGGCGTTACTTCTTTTAGCACCCTACCTTTGCGGGTTTGGACTTTTGTCGGTGGCATTATTTCTGTAGTTGCTATTGCTTATGGTCTCTTTGTCATATTTGATACCTTAATTAATGGCAATCCAACCAGCGGTTGGCCAACCATTACCGTTGCACTCATGTTGTTTTCAGGCGTGCAACTTTTATCGATTGGAGTGCTAGGTGAATACATTGGGCGCATTTTTACCGAAGTAAAACAACGCCCTCTCTACCTCATCTCCAAAGATCATGACAACAGTCAACTTGATCGATAAGATACCGCAGGCCTTTAAGTTTATGGTAGTTGGTGCTATAGCGGCACTAGTTCACTTCTTGGTCGTTATTTTGTTGGTGGAGTATTTTTCCTTCAACCCTTTGGTCGCTAATTTTTTTGCTTTTTTAATCGCCTTTTGTGTGAGTTTTACTGGGCAACGATTATTTACATTTGCTAATAGTAATAAATCAATTGGGCAATCCCTGCTTCCCTATTTTGTTATTTCACTCACGAGTTTTATTTGTAATGAGCTTTTATTAAGTTTGGCTATTTATCTTTTAGATCTCCCCTACCAGGTAGCACTTATTTTGGTGTTACTCATTGTTGCTATAGGCACTTACTTTAGTAGTAAATACTGGGCATTTGCAAAGACCTAATATGAACATCTCGATCTGCGCTGATGATATTGGGCAAGACCCCGCTATTGCAGATGGGTGCTTAGAGTTATTTGCACTTGGGCGACTCAACCAAATGAGTGTTTTATCGCAAAGCCCCTTTATCAAGGACCACCTGCAGCAAATCTCTTTAGCTCGCCAGCAGGGTCTTCAAGTTGGGCTTCACTTTAATCTAACGCTACCCTTTAATGACGCAACTTTTTTCATGCCTTTAGGGCGCCTTATTTTACTGAGCCATCTGGGCTTACTAAATACACGCCGTATTCAACAGGCGCTCGACTCTCAAATACAACAATTCGAAGATCTTTTTCAATTCCGCCCAGATTTTATTGATGGCCATCAACATGTTCATCAATTCCCGCAGATTCGAGACCTCCTTATTGCGCTTGCCCAGCATCGCTATCAAGATCACCCGACATTATGGATGCGGTCTACCGTACTCCCTCCCAGAACAGAGGGACTACCTCAAGCAAGCAAAGCTTATTTACTTAATGTTTTAGGTGGTAATGCATTTTTAAAACAATTGAATCAATCTCACATTTCTCACAATGCTGGTTTTCTGGGCGTCTATGGTTTTAATGCACCTAGCCCTAACTCTTATGGAAGTCTCATGAAAAAATGGTTGGCACTTGCCCAGGAAAACACCTTAATCATGTGTCACCCAGCAATGTGCGAAGTGCGCAATGATGCCATTGGTCGCCAACGCCCCATCGAATTTGCCTATCTAAAGTCTGATCAGTTTTTGGATGACTTGCAAAGCAAACATTGCCAAGTGGCAAAGCTTACTTAGGTATTAAACCTTTTTTTCATTTTGCCTTTAATTCGGGCGCGCTTGAGTGGCGACAAATACTCTACAAAGACCTTGCCGACTAAGTGATCCATCTCATGCTGTATACAGACCGATAAAATACCTTCAGCCTCTATCTCAAAATATTCACCTTGAATATTTTGTGCTCTTACTTTTACCCGGTCTGGACGTGATACTTCGTCAAAATATTCTGGCACTGACAAACAACCCTCTCGCCAACTTTTACTCTCTTGGCTTTTCCAGATAATTTCTGGATTAATAAAGACCTGTAACTCATCCCGACTATCTGATATGTCTATAACGATGATGTTTTCTAAAATACTGACCTGCGTTGCTGCCAAACCAATGCCTGGAGCCTCATACATCGTTTGTGCCATATCATCCACCTTTGCCCTTAAGCTCGCATCAAACTTTTGCACGGGGCGCGCGGTTTTATGCAAACGAGGATCTGGGTAACAAAGTATTTCTAATAGTGCCATGTCTGTGTAAGTACTCTTTTTATATGTAAATTCCATTTTAAACGATGTTATCTTTTGTCTGCGCGCCTAAAAACATTGTCCTGTATTTTTTTTATTAAATAATATATCCATATTAAACAAGCATTTACATGCGTTAATCTGAATTATTTTTTGATTCGTGTTTAAATTTCCACACTAAATTTATTTCTTCAGGTAATAATAAAAAAAGGAATTCACAAATAAGGTAAAAAATAGTGGCCAAAAAACCCGCCTCATCTAGTTCAGAAACTTTAGGTAATAAAACCTTAGTTATTGCAGAAAAACCTTCTGTTGCATCCGATATTGCAAAAGCTTTAGGAGGGTTTACTAAGCACGATGATTTCTTTGAAAGGGATGATTTCATTATTTCATCAGCTGTCGGCCATTTGTTAGAAATCGCCGTTCCTGAAGAGTTCGAAGTTAAAAGAGGTAAATGGTCTTTTAATAATCTTCCTGTAATTCCTCCGCGGTTTGAACTAAGACCCATTGTTAAAACGGAAAGCCGTCTAAAGGTCCTTCAAAAACTTATTAAGCGTAAGGACGTCTCTAAATTAATTAATGCTTGTGATGCGGGTCGAGAAGGGGAGCTTATTTTTCGTCTCATTGCTCAGCAGTCTAAAGCCGCTCAACCAATTGAGCGACTTTGGTTGCAGTCTATGACGCCGAACTCTATTCGTGAGGGTTTTGCAAAACTGCGTAGCGATCAAGATATGATGCCTCTCTCTGACGCGGCACGCTGTCGTTCTGAGGCAGATTGGTTGGTAGGTATCAATGGCACACGTGCCATGACCGCATTTAATAGTAAAAGTGGTGGGTTTTTCCTAACCACCGTCGGGCGAGTGCAAACTCCAACGCTTTCCATTGTTGTGGAGCGTGAAGAATTAATTCGCCGCTTCATCTCTCGGGATTACTGGGAAGTTCGGGCTGAGTTTATTTGTGCTAAAGGGGTATACGAGGGTAGATGGTTTGATCCCGAGTTTAAAAAGTCATCAAGAACAGAGTCCAACGATCCAGAGTTGCGTGAAAGCAGAATCTGGAGTGAGGCCCAAGCGCAGAGTGTTGTTATTGCTTGTGGTAATAAATCAGGATCCGTTCAAGAAGAAGCGAAGCCCTCCACTCAACAGGCGCCCCAGCTGTTTGATTTAACTAGCCTTCAAAGAGAAGCAAATGCACGGTTTGGTTTTTCAGCAAAAAACACCCTCGGCTTAGCTCAGGCTTTGTATGAGCGCCATAAAATACTTACCTACCCAAGAACGGACTCACGCGCGTTACCGGAAGACTATATTAGTACGGTAAAAGAGACTATCGCTCAGCTTGGTGAGTCTGTCCCAAACTATACTGTTTTTGCACAACAAATTAAGAAAAATAATTGGGTCAAGCCCAATAAAAAGATTTTCGACAACACTAAAATATCAGATCACTTTGCTATTATTCCGACTCTTCAGGCCCCACCTAAAACTCTCTCAGAGCCGGAACAAAAACTTTATGATCTTGTTGTTAGACGTTTTTTAGCAATTTTCTATCCGCCAGCTGAGTTTATGCTTACCACTCGAGTCACGACTGTGAGTGGCATGAATTTTAAAACGGAAGGTAAAGTGCTCATCGAGCCAGGATGGCTTTCTGTTTATGGCAAGTCAAATCAAGATGATAAAGAGCTCATTGCTGTTAGCCCTAATGAAAAAGTACAAACGGAAACTGTTACTTCAGTTGCTCTTAAAACTAAACCACCTGCGCGGTATTCAGAAGCGACTTTACTCTCCGCAATGGAAGGGGCTGGTAAATTAGTTGAAGAAGATGAGTTTCGTGAGGCAATGGCTGAAAAAGGTCTTGGCACGCCGGCAACGCGCGCGGCAACGATTGAAGGACTTCTCTATGAAAAGTATATGGTTCGAGAAGGGCGCGAGCTCATTCCAACCGCTAAAGCTTTTCAGCTGATGACTCTATTGCGCGGTCTTGGTATTGAAGAACTTACCCAACCAGCCCTAACGGGTGGCTGGGAGTTTCAGCTTTCGCAAATGGAAAAGGGCTTAATAAAAAGAGAGTCCTTCATGCAAGAAATTGCTCAAATGACCCAGCGAATTGTTAAGAGAGCCAAAGAGTTTGATAGCGATACGATTCCGGGTGATTACATTACGCTTAATACTCCATGTCCTCATTGTGGGGGTCCTGTAAAAGAAAACTATCGCCGTTTTGCCTGTGAAAAATGTGGTTTTTCCATGAGCAAGATACCTGGCGGTAAAACACTTGAATACGAAGAGGCAGAAGAGCTATTGCTCAATAAAACAGTTGGGCCTTTACAAGGTTTCCGCAGCAAAATGGGGCGCCCTTTTGCTGCGATTATTAAACTCAGTCCAATTCCTTTAGATGATAAAGACTATCCTAACGCTGGCTTTAAACTAGAATTTGATTTTGGAAACTCAGATGAAGATAATTTAGAGCCTGTCGATTTCACGGGACAAACTAGTTTAGGACCATGTCCAAAATGTTCTGGCGCTGTTTATGAGCATGGCATGAAGTATATCTGTGAACACTCTGTTGGCCCGAATAAAAATTGCGACTTTAATACTGGCAAAGTGATTCTTCAACAGGAGATCTCTGAGGAGCAAGTCCAAAAGTTATTAGCAACAGGAAAAACAGATTTATTACCAAACTTCAAATCCCAGAGAACTGGTCGTATCTTTAAAGCTTACTTAGTTCGTCAAGAAATAGGGAAGATTGGTTTTGAGTTCGAAGTACGGGCTCCTAAAGCTCCAGCTAAAAAACGAGCCGGATTAACTGAAGAGGCAACTTCTGCCGAAAGCGTTGCAGAAGCTCCTGCCAAAAAACCTGCGCGTAAACGGTCGGCACCAGCAAAAAAAGACTCAACATAGGCTCTGATGAGTGGTGCCGCTAATGCGGACCACAACACACCTCTTGAGCCGTAAGCACAGGCAAGATAGAGCCCAGGATGTTGAGGTACTGGTCCGATTAATGGCAGCCGATCCTTTGAGGCACTCCGCACACCAACATATGCTGAATGTGGCACGAGTTCACTTATAAGTGACTGCTCACACCCAATAAGTGTTAAACCCTTAATCGCGTTGTCGTAATCACTTTTCTGCCAGATATTTTTTTCTGCATTGTCCTCATCGTAACTTGAGCCCACCTCCCAAGACCAAGATCCATCTTTTAACTTTTTTGCTGGCAGACAATAACCATCTCCTCTTAAAACGGCTTTTGGCAAAAATGGCACTAACGGACTTTCGGCTTGGATATAAAAAGTACTTAATTGCCCCCGCACTGGTCTTAAAGGTAAATTGATAGCTATAGTTTTTAATAGCTCTTGTACGCCCATCCCATTTGCTAAAATCAAGGCTTTTGTTGAGCAGATTAACTCGCCCTCTTGAGAAAAAACTTGCCACTCGTTTTGGTGATATTGAATTTTTTGAATTGCCTGACCCCAGTGAAGTTGCTCGGGTAATAATCCTTTAATTTCCTCATGGCAAATCTTGGGTAAGCTATAAACGGCAGCGGTTTTATACCAGATGCCATTTGCTGCAACGTTTGTTTTCGCTTTTGCCTCTTCCTTAAAAATCAACTGTATCGTTTCGTTGCCGTATCCCATTTCTCTAGAGAGTTCGGCCAGATTACTAAGTTGTTCTTGATTTAAATCTCTACGCGGCTCAAAAGCGGATTGAATGATTTGTGCGTTTTGCCATTGATGATTTGCAATCTGATTAGCCAATTGTGTAAAACGCTGGAGTTTTGTTATTTTTTTTCCAATTTGTGGATGAGCGAGCGCTGTTTGATGCCCCGATGTCTCTATTGCCGGCTCATGGTGTTGATCTACTAGGCCAACCGAAATCCCCGCTCTGACCAGCTCACCTGCAATCGTACATCCAGCAATTCCTGCGCCAACGACCATAACCTGATAATTTGTTGCAGTTGAGTTTAACTTTATCATGACAGATAGATATAATCACCACTTAGTCTACAAATTTGGGATGCAATGCTAGGCAAAGAACCACCTGATAATGATGCCAATAAATATTTTTCTATTCGAAAAAAACATCTTTTTTTTTGGATCGTCATCCTCATCCTCTGTGCTGTAATTGGTACAAGGCTTCTATTTTCACATGGTTTCTATTTAGGATTTGTTCCTCCCCCGGAGCCCGCTCCTCCTCTGAGCCAAGAGATGATTTCGCGCTTTAACCAACTCGAAGATAAGTTAAATAAAGCCATCAATGATATTAACGAGGTTTATAACTTTAAAGAAAAACTCGATAAACAATCACCCCCTATAGATAAGTCAAATAAGAACAATGGCAATAGCGGTGGTAAGTACTTACCTTTAGACAAATTTAATTTAGCGTCTGCTGGGTATGAGCCACAATCTTCTTTTGAAAAGCTCGATACAGCACTTGAGCAAATCAATACCGAACTACCTCTACTTAAAAAAGGTCTTACCCAAGCAATGCTTTTACAAAGCAACTTGCCCGAAGGGATACCTCTCATCGGAAAATACACGGTCAGCAATTCTTTTGGGGAACGTATAGACCCATTCACATCTCAACCCGCCTTCCATACGGGGGTAGATCTTTCAAGTGATCATGGGACGCCCGTTGTAGCGGCTGCTAAAGGTAGGGTTACTAAAGTAGTGCCCAATAACGACAAAAGTGGTTATGGAAACTATATTGAAATCACCCACCCAAATCAAGTTACTACTCTGTATGGACACCTATCAGCAATCTTAATAAAAGAAAATCAAGAGTTGCAAAAAGGGGAGTTAATCGGTCTTGTTGGGGATACGGGGCGTTCTACGGGTCCGCACCTTCACTTTGAAGTGCAGGTTGCTGGTAAGCCAGTTAATCCAATTGGGGGTGGCATCTCACCTATTGTCATGAAACCAAACCCTATCGCATTAAGTGCGCTTGATGCTGAATTAAGAGCTAAATGTGCGCCACTATTATTAATCGTCAAAGATGAGACATCTAAAATATTCAAAGACTGCTTGGACGCTAAGGGTAAAGGCGTTAAAGAGACATTGATTGCAAAACAAATAGAGTCTGTCAATTCATATAAAAAGACAGACCCCAATAAACTCAGTGATGAGTGTGTTTATATCGATGAAAACAAAAAGCTGCAAACAGACAAGTCACTTGCCTGTCGCAATAACAGCAACTCAGAATCAAGCCAATAAATTTTCGAGCTTAGTTTTGGTTTCTTTTAAAACAGGTGGTAAACCATAAGCAAGCTGCTCAAACAACTCTTCATGTAATTTCAGTTCTTCGCGCCAGGACTCTTTATCAACTGAAATCACCTGATTAAACTGAGCCTCACTAAAGTTAATGCCCTGCCAGTTAATATCTTGGTAGTTTGGTGAATAACCAAAAATGTTTTCCTTTGCTTGTGCCGATTGCTCTACACGCCCTAAAATCCATGCGAGCACGCGCATGTTCTCGCCATAACCTGGCCAAACAAACTTACCATCATCGCCTTTTCTAAACCAGTTAACGCAAAAGATTTTTGGCAGTACTGCATTTGCTTGGGTAAGCTTATTGCCCAAATTTAACCAATGCTGGAAGTATTCGCTCATGTTATAGCCCGCAAACGGCAGCATGGCAAACGGGTCTCTTCGGACAACTCCTGTTTTTCCTGTTGCAGCAGCAGTGGTCTCTGAGCCCATGGTCGCAGCCATATAGACACCCTCTACCCAATCACGAGACTCAGTAACGAGTGGCACGGTTGTCGAGCGTCTTCCACCAAAAATAAAGGCATCAATTGGAACCCCTTCTGGATCATTCCATTGCGCATCACACGCTGGGTTATTGATCGCAGCTACTGTAAACCTGGCATTTGGATGTGCTGCCTTTTTACCCGCTTGTCCGTCGGCAGGTGTCCAGTCTTTACCTTGCCAATCAATTAAATGCGCCGGCGCTTCCTTGGTCATACCTTCCCACCAAACATCACCGTCATCTGTTAATGCCACATTAGTAAATATCACATTTTCATTTAAAGAAGACATGCAGTTCGGATTCGTAATCGAGTTAGTTCCTGGGGCAACACCAAATAAGCCTGCCTCTGGATTAATTGCATATAAGCGAATCTTTCCTGTCTTTGGATCTGGTCTTGGCTTAATCCAGGCAATATCATCACCAATTGTCGTTACCTTCCAGCCATTAAATCCTGCTGGCGGAATCAACATTGCAAAATTTGTTTTTCCACACGCCGACGGAAAGGCTGCGGCCACATGAAATTTCTTACCCTCAGGTGAAGTCACCCCTAAGATCAACATATGCTCGGCATTCCATCCTTCATCACGCCCCATCACAGAGGCAATCCGCAAAGCAAAACACTTTTTACCCAATAGGGCATTGCCACCATAGCCAGAGCCATACGACCAAATTTCTCGTGTTTCAGGATAGTGGACAATATATTTAGTTGGATTACATGGCCATACAACATCCTTTTCACCACTGGCTAAAGGCTTACCAACAGAGTGAACACACGGAACAAATTCGCCCTCATTTCCCAATACATCAAAAACTGCTTTTCCCATTCTGGTCATGATTTTCATGTTCACCACAACAAAGGGACTATCTGTAAGCTCGACACCAATATGTGCAATAGGAGATCCTAAAGGCCCCATAGAGTACGGGACAACGTACATAGTTCTACCACGCATACTTCCGGCCATTAAGCCACCCATCGTTTGACGCATCTCTTGTGGGTCAATCCAATTATTCGTTGGTCCTGCTTGTTCTTTTTTGGGCCAGCAAATAAATGTTCTGTCTTCAACACGAGCAACGTCTGTTGGGTCTGAGCAAGCATAATACGAATTTTTTCTTTTGGCAGGATTTAATTTTTTCATCGTCCCTGCATCGATCATTTGCTGACATAAACGATCATATTCTTCTGTGCTGCCATCACACCAATAGATCTGATCCGGCTGTGTCAAACTAGCGATTTCATTGACCCAGGCTATGAGTTTTTGATGATTTATGTAAGTAGGGGTATTTAAGTTAATTTCAGGTAAGTTTGTATTTTTTGTCATATAGGAAGGTAGTGAAGTTTTAATTAAATGTCTCTTATTTTCGCATTTTTTTTGATTTTTTCTTGTTGCGGTGCAACGTAATCTGTATTTTACTTGCAGTCTGTCTTACTTTTACTTTAGCTTACTTACCTATGCAA
>Ga0114959_10002519_pt1 | contig 14928 bp, 14 predicted proteins | sample C_130625_EF_Meta_FD_87317 | JGI IMG/M metagenome (GOLD analysis project Ga0114959, IMG submission 87317) | Freshwater microbial communities from Lake Croche, Canada to study carbon cycling - C_130625_EF_MetaG | ecosystem: Environmental > Aquatic > Freshwater > Lake | place: Lake Croche, Canada...
ATTTTTCCATCTCAAAAAATGCGTCGCTATAATCAATCATTTTTGATATTCAATTTTAAATAAACATCTCTTTTGGAGGAACTAACACGAAAAACGAAGTTTTTTCACAACCTGACGTTTTGGCGCTTGGCGAAGAAGCGGATTTCGAAGCACTAAACTGTGAACCCAGCACAAAAGTTGATACGAGGTAGAATGTTCAATGAACCACTGAACCCGCTTTTTTGCCAAACGCCTGTTAGCGGTTCGGGCTTCTTTGTCCATATATAATTTCGTTGTCAAGTTATTTTTTAGTCAAGGTTAAAATTAGAAAAATAAGTCCTGTAAAAAAGAGTCCTAACCCTAGTAGCAAGGAAATAGTGCTTGTTGGGTGTCCCAATTTAGTTGTCCACGCAAATGCGTTCAATAACCAACCTAAAATGATTGTCCCGACTGATATTAATATTTTGCTTCTTCTTGTCAATATGCAGGATTATAAAGTTTTAGTTTAATTAAATATGGTCGCAAGAATTTAAAAACGTTGTCGTTGTCCAGAAATTCTGATATAGGTTTTTTGTCAAGTCGTTGGTATATAATGTTGCTCATAAAAAACCACAGATACAATGAAGTAGATGCAACCGAAATTGCAAAAGTTAAAGCTCCAATAATTCCCAAAACTATTCCTGGTGTCCGTGGAATGTAACCGCTATTTGCCAACCAAAAGAAAATAAGTGCTGGTATTACGAAAATGATTACACATAAAAGTCCCATAGCAAGTAAACAAGGAAATGAAATTAAAACTGTCGCAAGAACTTTTTTTGCTAATAACTTTTTAGTGTCAATGAGTAACATTGGTGCAAACACAACCAATGTTAATACTGTCAACCCGATATAAACAATAAGTCCAAGAAAAATGAGAAAGGTCGGTGGCATTTGTCTAAAAAGTCGTTGTTATTAATTGTCTAATGTTATAGTTTTTGTCGTCCGTTAATGTTAGCACTGTCGTCTTTTAGCCTGACCGCTAACTCTGTTATTAGCGCAAGTACCAAAATTTCTTAAAAATATCAAAATATTTTTACAAGTAGCTTTGTGTGTGCTTTGTCAAAATTTTTGATGGATTGCGTATTTTGCGTTATAATTTTCTTTTCTTTGTTTAAACTATTCAAAATGCGCAGGTATGTTTAACGCCACTAAATACCAAATTCAGCTAGATGTTCATCACAACAAATCTATTATAGGGTTTAAATTTGGTATTGATGCTGGATTGCTTTCACATTTAAAAACCCATTTTAAAAATGTATCATGGAGCAGAACCAAAAAATGTTGGTACGTGCATGCTACACACGAAAATAAAGAAATAGCAGGTTTGTCAAATATTGTTAGTTCTAAATCGGTGTTGATGTTTGTTCATCCTACCAACCAGCTTGAATTAAATAATTTTGTAGCCCAACTTAAACTAAAATCTTACAGTGTTAATACGCAGCGCACTTATACGGTTGAGTTTTCGCAGTTGCTGTATGCGCTCAAAGCGCATCCTGTAAAAGATATAAGTGCCGAAAAAGTAAAGAGTTATTTGTTGTATTGCATTGATACCTTAAAAATTAAGGAGTTTCAGCTTAGCACACGCATCAACGCCATTAAATTTTATTTTGAACAGGTGCTCAAACAACCTGATTTTATGATTGATATTCCCCGTCCAAAAAAACCTAGCACTTTGCCAAAGGTTATCAACGATAAGGATATTAAAAAATTGTTTGAGGTAACTACAAACCTAAAGCATAGGCTAATACTAAAGCTATGCTATGGCATGGGTTTAAGGGTGAGCGAAATTGTGAAACTAAAAATTACTCATATAGATAGCCGCCGCATGCAAGTGCATATTGCAAGTGCTAAAGGCAAAAAAGATAGGTATGTAAATTTGCCCGAATCGGTGTTGAACGAACTACGTAATTACTACATAGAATATAAGCCTAAGGAGTTTTTGTTCGAGGGTCAGTATGGTGGCGCTTACTCTATACGCAGTGCGCAAGCGGTTTTTAAAGATGCCATGCGCAAGGCTAGGATAAGAAAGGCAGTGGGCATACATAGTTTGCGCCATAGTTACGCTACTCATTTACTTGAGCATGGTACCGACATTTCATTTATTCAAAAATTGCTTGGGCACAAAGATGTTTCTACCACTTTAATTTATGCTAAAGTTGGTAATAAATCATTGGCAAAGGTCATCAGTCCGCTAGATAGGTTGTAGCATGGTGCTTTTTTATTTCTCACCCTTTTTATTGGCAATCATCTCCATGTATTATAACCTGCGCATCAAACCTTTATTAATTCAGTAATCTTTAATTTATAAATTTGCGCAAATTTTTTTTGATATGAAAGTAATTGACCACTTAAAGCAATCTACCTCAACTTTGTTTTCATTCGAGATACTTCCTCCCCTCAAAGGAAAAAGTATTGATAGCATATATGAAAGCATTGACCCTTTGCTTGAGTTTGACCCGCGTTTTATAAACGTTACTTATCACCGCGAAGAGTATATCTATAAAAAACACAGCAGTGGTTACCTCGAAAAAGTGTCTATAAAAAAACGTCCCGGCACTGTTGGTATTTGCGCTGCTATCATCAACAAATATAAAATTGATGCTGTGCCACACCTTATTTGTGGTGGTTTTACAAAAGACGAAACAGAAAATGCTTTGATTGACTTGCAATACTTGGGTATTGATAATGTACTTGCTTTACGCGGAGATGCCATTAAAACCGAATCCTCCTTTGAAGCCGAACAAGGCGGCTACAATTATGCTGTTGAATTAGTAAACCAAATTGTTGAATTGAATAAAGGAAAGTACTTGCATGAAGATACAGGCACACCGCTAAACAAGCCAATTTGTATTGGTGTGGCAGGGTATCCCGAAAAACATTTTGAAGCTCCTAACATGCAAATTGATTTAAAATATTTGAAAGATAAAGTTGATGCAGGTGCCGAATATATTGTAACACAATTGTTCTATGACAATGCTCAATACTTTAATTTTGTGGAGATATGTAAGCAAAACGGAATAAACGTTCCTATTATTCCGGGTCTTAAACCAATTGTAAATGTAAAGCAACTAACCGTGCTGCCTAAGTTTTTTAATATTGATATACCTATGGATTTATTTAACGGTATGAAGAATGCGAAAACTGAAGAAGCAGCAAAACAATTTGGTATTGAATGGGGAATAATGCAAGCCAAAGAATTGATTGCGAAAGGTGCTCCTTGTTTGCATTTTTATACAATGGGAAAATCAGAAGCCGTTAAAAAAATTGCCAAGGCAACACTCTAATTTTTTTTGTTTTGGAAACGTTAGTAATAGCATCAAACAACAAACATAAAATTGAAGAAATAAATCAATTATTTGCACAATCTCAATTGCCTTATCACTTAAAAAGCATGAATGATATTGGTTGTTTTGATGATATTTCTGAAACCGCTGAAACCATTGAGGGCAATGCTTCGTTAAAGTCTATATACATTTCAGAAAAATATAGTATGAATTGTTTTGCAGATGATACAGGTTTAGAGGTGGATGCACTAAATGGTGCGCCTGGTGTATATAGTGCCAGGTTTGCAGGTCCTCAAAAAAAAGATAGCGACAATTGTAATTTACTGTTAGAAAAATTAAATAATGTATCTAATAGAAATGCACAATTCAAAACCATCATTTCATTGCAGTGGCAACAAAAAGAATATTTTTTTGAGGGTATCGTAAGAGGAACTATTGCCTTGCAACCCAAAGGTAGCAGCGGGTTTGGATACGACCCATTGTTTATTCCAAGTGGATATGACAGCACTTATGCCGAGATGAATTCAAGTGAGAAGAATAAGTTAAGTCATCGTGCAAAAGCAGTAGAAAAATTAATCACTTTCTTAAAGCAACTGCCATGATTGAACACACCACAAACATCACCAAAGGAAACATCTTAGTTGCCGACCCTATTCTTGATGAATTGTATTTTAGACGGGGAGTAATTTTAGTTAGCGACCACAATGAAGATGGAACTATTGGATTTGTATTAAACAAAGAAATTGATTTGCGTATCAACGATGCCATTGAAGATTTTGGTGATATAGACTTTCCAGTATACTTAGGTGGACCTGTAAGTAAAGATAATTTATATTTTGTGCACACCGCCGGACACCTCATTAAAGGTAGCCAACCCATCACCGACAAGTTATTTTTTGGTGGTCATTTTGATACCTTAAAGGAGTTAATTTTGGCAGGAAAAATAGCTGAAAATGAAGTACGTTTTTTTCTTGGATATTCGGGTTGGGCACCAGGACAATTAGAGGAAGAACTTAAATCAGAATCATGGTTTGTAGGCAAGATTAAAAAGAAATATGTGTTTGAACCCAACAAACGTTTGTGGCACGATGCACTGATGGATATGGGCAAGGATTATGCAATTATTGCCAACTTTCCAGATGATCCAAGCATGAATTAATACGATGTTTGCAAACACATAAAATAGCCTTTTTGATATCACATCAAAAAGGCTATTTTGTTTTTTTTGTAGCTGGTAATTAATTCAAATATTACTTTACTATTGATAGATTACTTCTTGTATTTTTACATGATTGCAAATCCATTTTAATTGCACCAACAAGTATATCAGCTTGTGCACGAATAGGGATGTGGTTGTCGTCATCTGTAATCCAAACATTCAAATCTTCTTCATGCTTAAATATCCTGCCTTTTTGCAATATGGGTCTAAACTTTAGGCAACGCATATTTCCAAACTCTGTTTTAATAATTTCTTTACCCACATATTTTATTTTTAAGTTAAACGTTTCATTGTCTACAAAGGCAGGAATAGTAAATATATCGTTTACCTTAGCATTGCTATAATCAATAGTACGTGCAAAGTAAAATGCCGATAACATATCTTGCATGTGAGCGCCAACGCTAAAAGGTTTACCATCGGCTTGCACAACATTAGTGGTATGGTTGTACAAATAGTTTTGAGAAATTTTATAACCACCTTCATCTACGCGCCTAATAAAACATATGGGAACAATTCCTTCGCGGTCAATAAATGTTTCATAACGGTCACGTACTTTAAAAAACCAATCAAAAGCACCTTTGCTGTAACCTTTACCAACACAATGAAATACATTTCTGCCCGCAAATACTTTGTCTTCATCACGCACTTCAATTTCGGCAACACCTGCATCAATAATTCCATAATGAATGCGGTAAACAAGTTGTTCGCCTTTTTCAAAAGCTTTGTTTTCGTGTTTTCGGTATTGTGCAAATGTGTTTGATGCAATCATACACATCACTAATATTATTGTAGTTGCTGTTCTGTTTTTTACTGTAGTGGCATTCATAATTTGTTGTGTATTACCTTAACTAATTATTTGTTTTATTGAGTGCGGCTGTCAAATCATAATTCATGCCAAATGTAAGCCTTCGCAAATATGATAAACATAATCGAGGTTTGTTATTCAATACTAATTGTTGATAGAAAGTTTTCCGATGGACAATTATCAGCATCATTAAAAATAGTTTTGCATCACAAACTAATTGAATAATGAAAATTGGAGTATTGGGCGTCGGGCATTTAGGAAGGATACATTGTAAGCTAATAAAAGAAATAAGCAATTTTGAATTGGTTGGTTTTTACGACCCAAATGAGGAAAACGCACAAAGAGCAATTACTGAATTCGGATTGAAACGTTTTGATAATGATGATGAACTAATAGCGGCAGTTGAATGTGTAGATATTGTTACTCCCACCTTGTACCATTTTGAAGCTGCACAAAAGGCGGTAAAAAATGGCAAGCATGTTTTTGTAGAAAAGCCAATCACACATACTGTTGAAGAAGCAAAAACATTGCTGGAATTATCGCACGAGGGTAACGTAAAAATTCAGGTAGGTCATGTTGAAAGATTTAATCCTGCATTTGAAAAAGCACAGCCTTACCTCATAAATCCCATGTTTATTGAAACACATAGACTTGCACAATTCAATCCAAGAGGTACTGATGTGTCTGTTGTTTTAGATTTGATGATTCACGACATTGATATTGTGTTATCAATAGTAAACTCACCAGTAAAAACAGTTACTGCAAGCGGTGTTGCTGTAGTAAGCTCAACCCCTGATATTTGCAATGCACGTATTGAATTTAATAATGGTTGTGTAGCAAATTTAACCGCAAGTCGCATATCAATGAAGAACATGCGCAAATCTAGATTCTTTCAGCGCGATGCATATATTTCAGTTGATTTTTTAGATAAAGAAATAAATGTTGTTCGCTTAAAAGAATTAGAAGGAGAACCCGGTCCTTTTGATGTAATTATTGAAATTGGCGAAGGTAAAAAGTCTAAGCAATTATATTTCGAAAACCCTGAAATTGAACCTAATAACGCCATCAAGCGTGAACTTGAAACGTTTTACGAAGCTATTATAAACGACACCATGCCCAAAGTTTCGATTGTTGATGGTTACAATGCTTTGGAAGTAGCACATAAAATAATTAAAAAATTAAAGCTTACAGGTTTGTAGTTTTACTTTATTGAATTTATTTTGTACTGTGCAAGACTTAGAACCATATTACAATTGGCGTAACTTTTATATTGCGTCGGACGACGAACAATCACCATTTTATGAACGCGAATATTCAGAGTTTGAATATACCAATCATATTTATGACTTTGCCATTCACCCGCAATGGGATGACATAGGTAGCGAAACACTTTACATAAAAGTACTGTTTGCCGATTATGATGATGGTTTTGCAATTATTGAAATGATTGGCGAATGGAACGATTGTGTTGGAAATGATGTAATGTTTTTAAAGCGCGACATTGTAGATGTGATGCTACAAGCAGGTATTAATAAATTTATTTTGATTGGCGAAAATGTGTTGAATTTTCATGCTGATAGTGATAGTTATTATGAAGAGTGGTTTGAAGATGTTGAGGACGGTTGGATTTGTTTTTTAAACTTTCGCGAACATGTAATAAAGGAGTTTGAAAGCTACAATTTAGATTATTACCTAATGCTTGGTGGTAAGTTTAATAATGTAAAGTGGCGCACCTTAACACCACAACAATTGTTTGAATTTACTGAACAATCAGTAATAAAAAGATTGCAATAATTTGTTAGAAAAGTTTATTGCACATCTTTTCATTAAAATAATGAGATACTATTCAAGTTTACCAACCAAAAATTAAAATGAAATGATTGTAAAGTTGAAGGTAAAAGTTTTACTCAAAAAAATTCAGAAATTATTTGTTATCCTAACCCTGCAATTTCATCTATTACCTTCGTACATATTTTTAGTAAAAACATAATTGTTAAGAACAGCTTAAGCGAAATAGTATTCTCAAAACAAAATTGTGATGCTTCGGAAACAATTGATTTGAGTGGCTTTGTTAATGGTTTGTATTTTATGAGGGTTGTAAATGAAAAGAGTTTGAAGTTCATTAAAAAGTAATTTTTATTTATCGGCTTTGATGCTGCTTCTTGGTATGAAAGAGTAGAATTTATTCTCCGCAAATTGTGCGGAGAATAAATCAATTATTCTCCGCATTTATTTATTTTACTTTTATATTTCTGAGTATATAATTAGTATTTCGTCCTGCACCTGGAGCCTGTTTCAGCACTTTCAAATCTATCAATTGAAGTATATCACGATGTGCTGTATCTTGCGAACATTTGGCCATTTTAGCCCACTTGCTTGTATTCAATAAGCCATCTATACCATCAAATAATTTATTTACCATTTTGCGCTGACGGTCATTGAGTTTTGTTTTTCTATGCTTATCATGAAATGATGCTTTTTGCAAAACAGTATTATATGCTTTTTCTGTTTCGGAAAGTGCTTCTTCCATGCAACTTAAAAACCAAAGCAACCATTTTGTTATATCCAAATTGCCTTTTTGAGTAGCTTCTAAACTATTGTAATATTGCTTTCTGTTCTTGCATATTGCAGCACTCATGCTATAATAACGTTGGTTACCTTGCTCCGAACGGGTAAGCAACATATCGCTTAAAGCGCGTGCTATACGCCCATTGCCGTCATCGAATGGGTGCACAGTTACAAACCATAAATGTGCTACCGCAGCTTTTACCACATCATCTATTTTAGATTTTTTGTTGAGCCACGCAAAAAATGTATTCATTTCTTTGGTCAACAATTTGGCATCGGGTGCCTCAAAATGAACTTTTTCTTTGCCCATTGCACCTGATACCACTTGCATTGCGCCACCTTTGTCATCGCGGTATTTTGCAACATTTATTTTATACATGGTGTTTCTACCAGTAGGGAAAAGTGCTGCATGCCAATTAAACATGCGGTTTTTGTTTAATGGTTCATCATAATTTTGTGTAGCATCTAACATCATTTCAACTACTCCGTCTACTTTTCTGTCACTTTCTTTCATGCCCGCTATGCTTATGCCAAGTTTGCGAGCCAGAGATGAACGAACCTGTTGCAAGTCTAATAATTCGCCTTCTATTTCACTTGATTTTAAAACATCTTGTGCAAGTGTTTCGAGTTGTGAAGCATTTTTTTGAGTGATTCCAAGTGTGTTTATTAAACCTATTACACGCCCTTGTTTGTAGCGAACATTTGCCAATGCACTAGCCACCAAACCTTCATCCCAGAAAAAATTTGGCCAATTATCTTGTTGGTGTATATAAACTTTGCGCACTTTCATAACGCCACAAAAATAATTATTCTCCGCATAAATACAAATATATTCTCCGCATATTTGCGGAGAATAATACTTTTAATCTCCGCATAATACATCAGATAAGTAGTAAAATTAAGTGTTACGGCGTTTTGATAATTATATAATTAAAATAGGTAAATAAAATGAAATGTTTTGTTCTTTTTAGTTTTATAATGAGTACAGATTAAGAAATTGTAGACGATTGCGCCCAAAGTTGCATTTCTACAAAACATATTTGGCTATCCAATACATCCTACTATTTTTGTTTTGAAATTATCCTTCCAGAAATAAAAAATTATCATCTATTAAATACACTAATAAATGAAACATATGAAGCAGTTTTACTTTTTGATCTTTATTTGTATTGTAACAAATATTTTTTCGCAAGATGGAAGCATTGATAGTACTTTTGGTAGCAATGGAAAAGTACTTACCTTTATGAATAGCAGCAATGACAGACTCAATTTTGTAGCTGTTCAAAGTGATGATAAAATTCTTGCAGGTGGATATGTGATTTACGACACTGTGAATTACAAAAATGCTTTTGCTCTCATCAGATATAACGCTAATGGTTCTATTGATTCAAGTTTTGCTGTCAACGGTAAAATGATTTATAATTTTAATGCTGGCGATGCTTCAGCCAATGCAATTAAAATTCAACCTGATGGAAAAATAATTTTAGCAGGTCAGGCAACATCAGGCAACCTAAAAGGTTTTGCAGCAATCAGGTTAAATAGCGATGGTTCAACTGATACTACTTTTGGTAATAATGGTGCTATCATTACAAGCATCAGCAATATTGACGACAGAGTATTTTCTATTTCACTTCATGCTGATGGTAGGATTGTTTTTGTAGGGTCAAGCAGAACTGGAATATACAGCAAATTGGCTGTTGCCAGATATTATTCTAATGGAAATATTGATTCTACTTTTAATAATATCGGAATAGTTTTGTATAATCAATCAGGTAACAATGTTGTTGGGAATGGTGTTGCCATTGATAGTATTGGAAACTATATTGTGAGTGGAAATATCTCTTACTCTAGTAGTAGCAGCGGTTTTTTACGAAAGTATTCACCAAATGGCACATTAGTTACCAGCTTTGGAAGTAATGGAACTTGGACTACAGGTGTAGGTAACGGGTTTCATGATAATACAACAGGAATACTCGCACAGCCTGATGGCAAAATGCTATTAGGAAATACAAGTGATTATTTTGCTCCAAAAAAATTTGCTCTGCGCAGATTTCTTTCAAGCAGTTGGACGCAAGACGCATCATTTGCAAATGGAGGAACAGCTTATTTTAATACTGGAGTTACCTATTTTGCTGCAGGTGATTTTACTTTGCAGCCCGATGGAAAAATTTTGGTGACAGGAAATTATCAAAATGGAAGCGTTTATAGTATTGCTAGTGTTAGATATACTGCGGCCGGATTAATTGATAATACTTTTGGTAACAATGGTATAGTAGTGGTGCCTTTTGTTTCTATCGACAATACAACATCTGGCGGTATAGCAGTTCAAACCAATGGAGGAATCATTGTAGCTGGAACAAATACTCAAAATAATGTACAGCGTTATGCTTTGATGAAATACAATGGTTCTCCATTGACTGTTAGTGTTGCAATAAAAAATCCGGATTCAATACACATTTCTATATACCCCAATCCAGCAACCAATCAATTAACTATTGATAATGGCCAATTTAAAATTGAAACATTGACCATCCAAAACACCTTAGGCGAAACTGTTTTCTCTAAGCAAAATTGCAATGCTTTGGAAACTATTGATGTGAGCAGTTTTGCTGAGGGCGTCTATTTTGCGAGGATAAATAATGTAAATAGAAAATTTATAAAAAAATAAGTTACCAACTATGCATTATAGTATTTCTAGTTCTACATAACTTGAATTGAAAAAATCACTTTATCATTTCTTAAAACTTTCATGAAAGCAATCTCTACAAAGTGGCTCATAGCTATCTGTTTCGCCAAGTACAACTAATCCAATTTGGGTTGTGGTACGATGTGAGTGATTTGCCAAACTTCCGCATTTTACACAAATAGCATGTACTTTAGTTACATACTCGGCAATTGCCATCAATGCTGGCATTGGGCCAAAAGGTTTGCCTAAATAATCAGTATCTAAACCAGCAATAATTACTCTTATGCCTTGGTTTGCAAGCGTATTGCATACTTGCACTAATTCAGTGTCAAAGAATTGTGCCTCGTCAATGCCTACCACATCAACACCATCAGCGTAAAGCAAAATAGCCGATGAATGAGCCACAGGAGTACTTGATATAGAGTTGGCATTGTGGCTTACCACATCTTCTTCATGGTAGCGGCTATCAACACTTGGCTTAAAAATTTCAATTTTTTGTTTGGCATATTGTGCGCGCTTTATCCTACGAATTAACTCTTCGGTTTTACCCGAAAACATAGAACCACATACAACTTCAATCCAACCCTTCTTTTTTTGATGATATTGAGAATTTTCTAAAAACATTATTATTAATTTCGCATCGCTAAAAAAAGTATCTTCAAACAATATTGTTGAACAATAAAATATTTTAAGTATGCAGATGAAACAGTTGCAAATGAACAAAAAAGAAATTGGAAAGGAAATAGAAGTCCTTATCAGGAGTATTAAGTTGCACTATGATAATATTGCCGAAGAGGTGCGCATTCCGAGTATTGAATTGGAATTAATTACAGCTAAGATTAGAAAACTGCATGAAAAATCAATTGTTTTCAATCATTTGCATTATATGGAAGAGCATAAGCAAATTGATATAGACATTAACGACGGTGATGATGAAACGCCTGAAGAAAATTTTATTATTAACGCAGCTGAAATACCAACGCCTTTGGTAACACCTCACATTCAAGAGAAACTGGACAACAATGTTGAAAATATATTTAAAGATGATGTAAAACCTACTGAGTCTGAAGTGCAAAAACCAGATTTATATGAACCAATTGTTTTTTCTAATTCCGAACCAATTGTTACAGAAACGCCAGTTACAGCAGTAGTTAACCAACCTGCAAATACGCAACAAACAAATGAAATGGTAGGAAAAGATTTGAAGAAGATTATAGGTTTTAGTGATAAATACTTTTTCATCAGCCAATTATTTGGTGGCAATACCGATGAGTTTAATATTGAAATAAATAACTTAAACTTTTGTGCTGACTTAAATATTGCTAAGTCATATTTAGATAGTTTACAAACTAAAAAAGCTTGGGTTTCTGATAATGAAGCTTTGCAATCTTTAAGCCGATACATCAATAACAAATACAATTAATATGGCGAAACGGAATACTGTTTTGCTAATTTATACCGGTGGAACCATCGGTATGGTTAAGGATACTCATACAGGTACTTTGGTTCCATTTAACTTTGAGTATTTGCTTCATCAAGTACCAGAGCTTAAAAATTTTAATGTAAACATTGACGTTTTGTCATTTACGCCGGCAATTGACTCATCAAATATGCATCCCAATATTTGGGAAAAACTTTGCAAAATTATTTATGCTAATTACAACAAGGTTGATGGTTTTGTTATACTTCATGGTTCAGATACAATGGCATATACTGCTTCTGCATTGAGTTTTATGTTGCATAATTTAACCAAGCCAGTAATTCTAACAGGCTCTCAATTGCCAATAGGAACAATACGTACCGATGGAAAAGAGAATTTAATAACTGCTATTGAAATTGCATCAACTAAGAAATTAGGCAAAGCAATTATTAATGAAGTATGTATTTATTTTGAATACAAATTGTACCGAGGTAATAGAACACACAAGTTTAATTCTGAACATTTTGATGCCTTTCATTCGCCTAACTACCGCTACTTAGCAAAGGCTGGCGTGCATATAGATTACAACTATTCTGTACTTCAAAAGGCATCAAAAAGTAAATTTGAAATTAAAACTAAGCTGAATAATAATGTAGCAATACTAACTTTGTTTCCGGGTATATCGTATGAATTAATCTCAACGGTGTTAGCGTCAAAATCAATAGAGGCAATTGTTTTGTTGACTTTTGGTAGTGGCAATGCGCCCAATGATGAAGCGTTTATTAATTTACTTAAATCGGCAATTAAAGGCGGTAAAATAATTTACAATGTAACCCAATGTAATGCCGGAAGTGTAATACAAGGTAGATACGAAACTAGCGAACAACTTGCAAGTATTGGAATAATTAGCGGTTCGGATATTACTACTGAAGCAGCAATTACCAAATTAATGTATTTACTTGGTAATTATAAAAGTAAGGAAACCATAAAGAAAATGCTCCTACAAAATATTGCAGGAGAATTGACAAACTAAATGGTTTTGAAATAGAAAGGCCGCTAACTCAATATTAGCGGCCTTCTTGTTATCAATTAAAATAATAATTAAACATCAATCTTTGCATATTTTGCATTACGCTCAATAAACTCGCGACGAGGAGGAACTTCATCACCCATTAACATACTAAATACGTGGTCTGCTTCTGCAGCACTATCAATAGTAACTTGACGTAAAGTACGTTTTTGCGGATTCATTGTTGTTTCCCACAATTGCTCAGCGTTCATCTCACCCAAACCTTTGTAACGCTGAATGTTTGCACTCCCTTCTTTTTCACCGCTAATTTCTTTTACTGCAAGTAAGCGTTGGTCTTCTGTCCAGCAATAGCGCTCTTCTTTTCCTTTCTTTACCAAATAGAGTGGGGGAGTAGCAATATAAATATATCCATTGTCGATTAACTGACGCATGTAACGGAACATGAAAGTTAGAATCAATGTTGTGATGTGGCTTCCATCCACATCGGCATCCGTCATGATAATTACTTTATGGTAACGTAATTTAGCAACGTTTAATGCTTTACTGTCTTCTTCGGTACCAATGGTAACGCCTAGCGCAGTAAAGATATTTTTGATTTCTTCGTTTTCAAAAATCTTATACATCATTGCTTTTTCAACATTCAAGATTTTACCTCGCAAAGGCATGATAGCTTGAAAAGCACGGTTACGGCCTTGTTTGGCTGTACCACCTGCCGAGTCGCCCTCTACAAAGTAAATTTCGCATTGCGCAGGGTCAGTTTCAGAACAGTCAGAAAGTTTTCCTGGCAATCCGCTACCACTCATAACGTTTTTACGTTGCACCATTTCGCGGGCTTTGCGCGCAGCGTTACGGGCTTGTGCGGCAAGGATAACCTTGTCAACAATCATCTTAGCTTGTTTAGGGTTTTCCTCTAAGTAATTGTTCAGCATTTCGCTTACAGCCTGGTCCACAGCACCCATTACTTCGTTGTTGCCCAATTTGGTTTTGGTTTGTCCTTCAAACTGTGGCTCTTGCACTTTTACGGAAATAACAGCAGTCAATCCCTCACGGAAATCATCTCCTGTAATTTCTAATTTAAGTTTTGTAAGTAAGCCTGTTTTATCAGCGTAAGCTTTTAAGGTACGTGTCAATCCACGACGGAAACCTGCTAAGTGCGTACCTCCTTCGTGCGTGTTGATATTGTTTACATACGAGTGAATATTTTCGGAATACGAGTTATTGTAAATCATCGCAACTTCAACAGGAATACCTGTTTTGTCGCTTTCCATGTACATGGGTTCGTCAATAATTTTTTCGCGTGTAGAGTCTAAATATGTAACAAATTCTTTTAAACCACCTTCCGAATAAAAAGTAGTTGTAGGGAAAGTGCCGTCATCATTGGCTTCGCGCTTATCGGTTAATGTAATTGTTATTTTACGGTTCAAATAAGCTAACTCACGCAAACGAGAAGCAAGCGTATCGAAAGAATATTCAGTAGTCGTAAAAATAGTAGCATCTGGCTGAAAATGAACTTCAGTACCGCGATAATCGGTAGTTCCAATTTCTTTTACATCAAACATTGGTTTACCAATTTCATATTCTTGGGTAAATAATTTCCCATTGCGATGCACCATCACACGTAAGTGCGTACTTAATGCATTTACACAACTAACACCTACACCATGCAAACCTCCTGAGACTTTGTAAGAATCTTTATCGAATTTACCTCCAGCATGCAGCACGGTCATTACAACTTCTAAGGCCGATTTTTTTTCTTTTGCATGCCAATCGGTTGGAATACCACGTCCGTTATCAATCACCGAAATAGAATTGTTTTCGTTGATGGTTACACGAATTGTATCGCAATGGCCAGCAAGTGCCTCGTCAATACTATTATCTACCACCTCATAAACCAAATG
>Ga0114959_10002520_pt1 | contig 14915 bp, 15 predicted proteins | sample C_130625_EF_Meta_FD_87317 | JGI IMG/M metagenome (GOLD analysis project Ga0114959, IMG submission 87317) | Freshwater microbial communities from Lake Croche, Canada to study carbon cycling - C_130625_EF_MetaG | ecosystem: Environmental > Aquatic > Freshwater > Lake | place: Lake Croche, Canada...
TATTCACACCTGTTATATATTCACACCTGTTATATATTCACCCAAGAATGTAAGCTTTGACTATATGGATTTTGCCTGAAAGCATCCAATAAATCCGGTTGAATGCGATCCACTCCAATCTTGCATTCGTCGTATTGCTGCTTTCCTCTAATCTGGCCATATTGCTCTTTTCCAGCCGGCATTTGAGACACAGTCGATGCATTCGGCACCCACATTCGCGGATTTTCACGGTCAGATTCTATTCTTGACATATTCACATTCATTTGTTGATTATATATTTGTGTGCCTCCTTGTGGCGTATAGCTCACTTGCATCGACTCTAATTTATTATTGTTATTTTGTCTATATGCTGCATCTACTATCACTTCTCCCTGCGTTTTTGCACCATTACCACCCACGTTGCCAACATATCCACACGTTGTAGTATCACGCTGATTTGCGACCGCTTGTTGGTTATGCAACACATATCCCACACTTGCTTGGTTTCCTACATATGAATCAGGACTGTATAAAGTAGTCTCTTTCATAGTTACCGCTGGCACATCACCCGGTGATAAAACATAGTTTTGCTTAACATTTGATCCAGCGTCACCATAAACACGAATATTTGAAGTATATTCTTCCTTTTTTGTAGGCCTAAATGCATCCATTATTGGAGCAATCACAGCTCCTATGGCTCCGCTAAAAGAACTCCTGTAAGTATCTGGTTGCCTCGATGTTGACCTATTATTCTCGTAATTAGTATGACTGCGTAGAAAATTGTCACCATCATTGGTCGGACCCCGTCCCATTGCGGTTGAAGGCAGCACATTTTTTGCCCCTAATTCAACCCTTTTAGGATCGGTATATGAGCTGGGAACATAACTAGCATTTTTATCACCGCCAGCAACACCATTGTATGACTTAGAAGTACAAGCACGGGTTGTAAAGTGCACCTCTTCTATCGGTCTCAAAGCCTGGGCTTTCTCTTGACCCGTGGTAGTTAGCCATCGATCTTGTGTATTGATAAAAAAGGTATCTGGGTGATACTTCTCAACCTTGCCTAATATTCCCACATTTTGAACGTGAGAATAAGAGGGTCCTTGATGGTTATCGAGAGAATATTCAAGCTTGGGGTTCGTCGCTACACGCAATTCATCGACTGTCTTGGGCAACCAAGAATCTCTTGACTCCATCCCTGAATTATATCCGTTGCTACCCTGAGTCGTATACCCCTGATTTAAACCGGGGCCAACATATTCCGATTCAAATGGCTTTACGTTGCTGCTTTTCATACCCGGATTGACGCGTGATTGAAAGAAATCGCTCATATTTGGCGTCCCATTTGCCCACTGCATATTTTCCTGTGGCTTGAACAGGGGTGCTTGTTCAATTTTCTTTATTGTCTGTGAACCGTTACCGATCATATTATCCAAGATAGTTTCAGCCATATCAACCCCATATACGTGACCTTTTATTTTTGCTCCATAAAACGGCACCATATTGTTATGCTTAAATTCTTTACTATCTAAATAGTTCCCATTGAGAGAATAGAAATCCTGGATGTCATTGCCCACCTTAACACCCGCATTTTGTTTTCTCTCGTAATAGTTTTGATTGAAATATTTATCTGTTGCTGCATTTGGATTTGGATAATTCTCCACAGTATCCACTAGTTCGTTCAAATTTGTAACGGGGTAATTTTGAGGCGGAATATTTGTGTTTGGTAATTCTCGTCTGTCTCCCATATTGTTAAATTCCTCTTGTATTGTTTTGAGACCTCGTTTTAACCTCGCTTCTTGTGCACCTTGACTATTTGAAGGCGGTTGATTTGCAATTATATACATTCCTCCTAATGCAATCATTGGTATGGCTAATTCCATCGATATTATATATATAAATTATTATATTTTTTATACAACATTTTATATTTTTACACATTTTCTCAATTATAAGCCTATTGTGGCTCAACATATAATATACATTTTGTAATAATTATTTATTTACAAAAATACCCTTATCTAAAAATGCCGTGCTATCTGTATTTTGAAAATCTCTCTCCTTTATTTCAATATGTCAAATGTCAAATGTCAAATGTCAAATGTCAAATGTCAATCTGGTAATAATTTATAATAAATAAATCATTTTCTATATTTAATTGTTAAAAGTCGTAGAGCAAGACATTGTCTGTGCACATGTGTTTGGACCACCTACATAACCACCTCTAACAACAGTTGTCGGCAGTGGTGTGTAATCATTTGACAAATTGCACGGTATCTGTGATATAAAATTGTCTCTCTCTAAAAGTCGTGTATTTAGGTTATTTTCAAAAGGACGACACGTATTCTCTTGTGGATTTAAAGGAGGATAATACCAATCTACTTGCTCTAGATCTCTAGCAGTCCACGCTGGCATAATAGTCCGGGATTGTTCAGTGGTCAATTTGTTACAAGTTGGAAATTGGATTGGCTTTGATTTAAAATCAAACCTTTGATATTCGTCTTTTCCTAAACAATCTTTACTTAACGGTCTGTTTACACCTAGAAGTTCGCTTTCTAAATTTACGGAATTTGTTCTCAAATTAGCACCCCATTTTTGAATAATAATTTGAGGGTCTGCTATATAAGCAGGAGTTTCCCCGTTTCCTGGCATATTCAACATATATCTACCAGGATCAGTCATTTGTTGCATTTTTTTTGATATTCTACAAGGGTCACTATTGAATCTTGTTTCAGCCATTTATAATAATAAAATAAATTATTTATATTAAAAATATTCTATATAAAAAATATTCTATATTAAAAATATTCTATATATCATATAATGAAACTAATAACAAAATTATTTCATTTTGTGTTATTGACAACTAAAAAATACAGCATAGATGAATCTCACGGTCTGTCTCACAGTATGAACATTTTGAATTACGCTCATAATATTTACAATAGTGAAAAAGAATCAAATCCATTTTTAGAGTCGCAAGAGAAAATCATTTATGTTTCGGCCATTGTTCACGATATGTGCGACAAAAAATATATGGATGAAAAAACCGGCATTATGGGCATTAATAAATTTTTGACTGAAACTCAGCAGTTAACACCAAATGAAATCGAAATTAGTAAAAAAATTATAGAGACTATGTCGTATTCTACTGTTAAGAGAAAAGGATTTCCCGAATTGAATGAATACCAACAGGCCTATCATATTGTAAGAGAAGCTGACTTGTTAGATTCTTATGATTTTGACAGGTGTCTTATTTACAATATGTATAAAAATAACAGTGATATTATAAGTTCTTTTGATTACGCCACTCAATTATTCGAAAACCGTGTTTTTAAACATTTTGACGACGGTCTTTTAACAACAAATTATGCAATTAAACAACACGATATATTAAAGGAAACCGCAGAAAATCGGATAAATTTTTGGCGTTCAATAATAAACAATAAAAATACATGATACATATTTAAAAAAATAATACTTAAAATATAAGCTCTTTAATTATTATATGGAATTCACCATAACAGAATTGGACCCAACGATATGTTTAAATATGATTGTAAAAAACGAAAGTAAAATCATTACTAGACTATTCGACTCTGTTCTACCCATTATTGACTGTTATTGCATTTGTGACACTGGATCATCCGATAATACCGTAGAAATAATCCAACGTTATTTCGAATTAAAAGGAATCCCAGGGAAAATAGTACACGAACCATTTGTCGATTTTGCCCATAATCGAAATTTTGCCTTGCAAAGTTGTATAAATATGTCCGATTATATTTTATTATTAGACGCAGATATGATTTTGGAAATAAAACCAGGATTTAAAAAATCGTTGATTAACAATTTCGATTCCCTTTTAATATTGCAAGGGTCGGACGAGTTTTATTATAACAACGCACGAATCATTAAAAACGATACGAGATTTTTATATGTCGGAGTAACTCACGAGTATATTTCTACGCCACCAAACAGCAAAACGGCAAACATCGAAAAGGATATATTATTTATTCGGGACATCGGTGATGGTGGTGCAAAATCGGATAAGTTAAGTAGAGACATTAGATTGCTTAAAAAAGGCATAGAAGAAGATCCTCGAAATGACCGGTATCATTTTTATTTGGCAAATAGCTATTATGATAATGGGAAATATGAAGAGGCGATTGAAATATATAAGAAACGCATTGAATTGGGTGGTTGGGACCAAGAACTCTGGTATAGTCATTATAGAATTGGCTTGTCATATAAAAATCAGGGAAAAACGGAAGCTGCCATTTCGGCGTGGCTAGACGGATACGAATTAATACAGAACCGTATTGAAAATATATATGAAATTATACAACATTACCGATTTATGGGTAAAAGCAATTTGGCATACCATTTTTACAAGATGGCAAAAGATGCTTTAAAGCTAGTTACAAATAAAGATAGCTATTTATTCTTGAATAATGATATCTATACGTATAAGCTAGATTATGAATATTCAATTTTTTCAAATTATTTGGGTGTTAGTAAAATAAACGACGAGATAATCAGTATTTTCAATCATTGTAATGAAAGTTACATTATAGACAATACATTGTCGAATATGAAATTTTACAAGGAGGTGTTAACACCGATTGGTTTGATCGACTTAACCAACTCTTTCATTTCCAAAATAGGAGGTAGCGAAGTCAAAGATCGTCGTTTTTATTCATCCTCTGCAAGTATTATACGCAATAGTCTTGACAAAAATGACGGATATTTAATGAACGTAAGATTTGTTAATTACATTATTGACAATAATGGTAATTATCACGATTGTGATGACCATATTATAACATTGAATAAATACGTATATTTGTCCAATTCATTCAACGTAATCAACGAAAAAATATTCGATTCGAATTTTGATGGGAGAAGATATATTGGCATCGAAGATCTGCGAATTTTTCAGTCAGCAAACGGTATTGATAGAGAACTACAATTCGTTGGAACTGGGTTGCATCAGAATGGCAATATTGGCATTTGTACCGGAAAATACGATATAAGAAATCAGTGTATTAATCCGATTGAGATTAAACCTAATTTTTCCAATTCTGCTTGTGAAAAGAACTGGGTTTTTGTCGATATTGAAAATGAACCTCGCGTTATTTATGAATGGTATCCATTGCATATTTGCAAAATAAATGAAGAATCACGCACTTTGGAAACGGTAAAAAAAATCGAAAATGTACCAAAAATATTTAAATATATGCGGGGATCAACATGTGGATGCGAGATAGGTGAAGAAATCTGGTTTATAAATCACATTGTATCATATGAGCAACCACGTCATTATTATCATTTGTTCACTGTTTTTGATAAACAGATGAATTTATTGCGTTACTCTGCTCCTTTCAAGTTTGAAGGCGAATGTATTGAATACTGTATTGGGTTGGTTGTTGAGACAGATCGCGTTGTTGTTTCTTATAGTACATGGGATAGAACGTCCAAATTGGCAATTTACGATAGAAAATATGTGGATTCAATTGTAAAATATGCATATGTCACAAGTAAATAATTTGAATAAAAATAATTTGAATAATAATATTTAAATAAATAGTATTATTTAACTGTATATAATGGACTCATCTTCTCTCAAAGAATTAATGGATAGACTAGAAAAGGAAGGTGTAAAAAAGGTTGAACAGTTGAAAACCGAGTCTAAACCGGACGAAAAAATGATGCAAACCCTTGTAGATATTATGAAGGACGGAGAGAAAGAGTTCATTAAAAAAACCGGAAGAAGGATGACTTATTCTGAAATGCGGCAAATGTATGGATAAAATTCAATAATTTTTTATAAGCGTATTATTGTGATCACAACTGTACAAATTAAACAATTCGGTATTTTCCATAAAAACTAGATACCATATATTAACCTCCCACATTAATGTTCCCTTATTATGGATAGTTTCAATGCATTTATCTTTCACAAGATCTGCAAATTCCATAAGTTTTTCTATATTACCGCCAAAAACCCCTCCCGCAAAATACCACGCAATTTGTCTATAAATATCCACATTGAGGGTTTGAATGCGAGGGTCGATAATAGACCCAATACGAACCGATTCATATTGTTTTTTGCTCAATTCAGTAATACAGTTTTCAAAATATGCATCACTTCCATTAAAAATATGATTAATACCAAAATCTACCCAGATAAATTGCAAACTGTTAAATGGGTTTAAATTTAAAGCCTTTCTTATAAATTCTGTTTTGCTGCACATTAGAAACATATAATCAATCGTGTCCTTTTCAGGAAAATCAGTATCTACGTTAAAACCGGTAACAGAATTCCTATAATTATACAAATAGATGTCATCTTTATTAATTGGTATTAATAAAGTATTTGCCTGATCATATTCAATTTTTTCAATAATCGAGTCATCCATAAAAATGATCTTAGGTACGCTCGAATTCAATAATTTTTTTCCGACTTCTAAATAGTGCAATGTTGTACGGTCTGCTCTATTATTCGATTTAGATAAAAAGCACGAAACTATTGTTGTCATTCCTTTTTTTAAATAATATAAATAATTTTTATATTATTTTGATTGCTTATATTCAATTATGCATATATCTGAAATTTGAGTATAAATCTACCGGATGCCCCATTTGATGCAACATAGGTGTTAAAAGCAGTATTTATTCCACTCGCACCAGCACATCCTGTATTTGGCCCAGGTGGAACACTTGGGTACAAACCGTTGCCAGTATTACTGTTTTTTCCTGATACTAGTGTCGGCAGATTTCCACCAACTCCAACGGCATTATTTATGCCGGATCCGCCACCCCCTCCTCCAATTCCACCTCCTGTCGCAGACCAAGGGGACGTGCTTCCTGTAGAATATGTAACAGGTGTTGTAGAACTTGTGAAATAGACAAATAATTCAGATCCTCCTACACCTCCAGTATTTGTCCCCGTATTTGGTGCACTACCAGCACTTGCTGCAGAACCACCGCCACCGCCATTGCCGTTTGCATCAGAAATTCCTCCATTGTTTGCATACGACCATACAATTGGCCCTGGAAAATAATTTGTAGTAAAAGAGGTTGCATTCTGATTCACATATGGTGTTATAGCGTTTCCATAAGACAGATTAAAGCCGGTACCAGGTCCTAGAATACCTGTTGATAATGTATTGGTGCCACCAGTACCACTAGATGTTAATAATGATGGTGATAAAATAGGATATATTGAACTGCCTAAATTACCGTTATAATTTATAGTAGCCGAATTATTTTGACCACCACTACCTCCCGCTGCAGAAAATAGAACCTGGGCATCGCCATTATACAAAATAGTGGCGGATGCATCTTGACCTGCACCATTAAGAATTGAATTATATACACCCCCTGTACCCCCATTTCCTATAGAAAAATTATATGTCAATTTTGAACCCACTTGAAAATTTTCTACCAACAACACTTCTCCACCGCCAGCTCCACCACTTCCAGATACAGCAAATCCTGTTAAAGCCGGGCTCGCTATATTACTCACGGCTGCACCACCACCGCCACCACCGACGAGCAATAAACTCATTAAACCATTCGATGTACCAAGACTAGTCACAGTAAATGATCCTGATTGTGTAAAATCATAATATTGATAACTTATGCCGTTAGAATCAGTATATATGCCACTGTTGTTTGGAGTCGTCGTCTCGATTTTCATTTGATCATAATTGACTATTGTCCTTCCATAATTATCTATTTCTATATTGTAATAACTATTCGGGTTTATATTATAAGTCACTGAAGTAGAATTGCTATTTGGATAAGGCTGTAATCCGACCTGATAAGTTGTACTATTTAAACTAGCTACAGTAATACCTGTTCCACCAATAATTGAAGCTACTTGTCCAGTTGCACCCGTTGCACCTTGAGTTCCAGTTGGTCCCATTGGACCCTGCGTACCAGTGCTCCCTTTACAACTTCGTCCTGTGTGCCCTTGTGGACCTGTTGGCCCAGTTGCCCCAGTGTTTCCTTGAGGACCAATTGGTCCCTGTGGCCCTTGAATACCATTTATTCCTTGCGGACCTAACCCATTCAATAAGCAACATCTTTGTGCTCCTAAATATTGCGGATAACTTGTCATCAATATATTATATTTTTATAATAAAATATATTATACATAATAGAATAATTATTATCTTGAAAATTTTACATAATAATTACAAGACTATGCCCAAATGATGCAATGAAGTGCAATAAAGAATGATATTTATTGGCTATATTTTTATCTTCTTTATAGTAACAATATTGATCTGTCATATACCCATAATAGTATAAAAATATTGTTAATAAAAACATGAAAGGAATTAAAAAATATAAAATGTAATCCATCGTATTTTTAGGTTTAATAATGTATAATTTTGTAAAATAAAGATAGCTCGCATAAAAAACGATTAAAAATATGCTAATTTGATCTAACATATAAGTATATATATTTGAATTTGAGTGAACAATAAGGGATGTTGTTAATAACAAGAAAAAGAGAAAAGCATAAATATAATATCCAAAGTAATATGCTATTATAATGTTTATAATAAATATAAAGCTAGAGTAAAAACAATAATTTGGATATATAGACATTATTTCTGTCATATTATATACTGCGATGAAAATATGCAGTTTTATGTGAATAATTTATATCGAATCATAAATAATCCAGATCCACCCCTTCCCCCTGGAGCTCCACCGGATCCTGTATTTGCTGAAGCATTAATATTGCTTGGGTTTATTGTTCCCGCACCATATGAATACAATGTCGGATAACCTGATGCTGGATTCGTATTTTTATAATTATACAAATAAAGACTTGGATTGTACGTTGGATTATTATAATTGGGTGCATTTAATCCACCACCTCCGCCTCCGCCGCAAACAGCACGACCATAGCTCGCATCAAAATAAATTACGATTCCATTACCTCCTGCACCACCTATTTGAGAAACACCAGGTTGCCCTGGGCCACCTGCACCTCCTCCTCCACCACCGGAATAGTTTGCCACTGGGAATGTATTATAACCTTGGCCACCTTGATTCCCGTAAGACCAAACCTGTTCTGATAAACCCATTCCTGGTACAATAATATTTTGATAATTTATTATTTTCGCGGTTCCCGGAGGAGGACTATTACTAGAGCCACCACTTCCTGATGATGTGCCTGCTTGTAAATTTGACGGTGTTTGAGTATTAATATATGAACCAGTTACACCATTCACTGCTGCGTTTATTGAGCCACCCGCACCACCAGCTGAAACAAACAAGTTGGTCGAACTTGCATTTTTAAGTATCGTGTTTCCACCGTAGGCTGAAATTGCACCACCTGATCCAATATTAACTGTATAATTACCGTTTGGTAATAGATAATTATTTACAAACATTAATTCACCGGCACCCGCACCTCCTGGATAAGGCGGATTAACAGAAAATACTCCACCACCCCCTCCTCCACCAATTAAACACATCTCTATATATCCGCCGCCACCACCTCCAGTATTTTGCATTGTAAAAGTGGCGTTTTGAGTAAATACATAGACCATATAGCGATTTTTATATATGTCGGTGTAAACGGAAGATGTTACCGAAGACGACGGTGACAGATTTGTTATATTAAATGACGTGTAATTTACTGGTATGTTAATGTTCGATTGTCCGTAGCCATTCGTCTTCCAAGAAAAGGTCGTATCTGGGGCAATATTATAGATATCACTGGATTCATAAATTGATAGACCTAGCGTATTGTTGGAAGAGTCGGATATTCCATTTACACCTATAATATCGAGCGGTCCAGTTTGTCCAGTTGGTCCAACGATGCCAACAGGACCAGCCACACCAGTTGTACCAGTTGGTCCAGTACAATTTAAACCAGTTGGTCCAGTGATGCCTTTTGTCCCAGATATACCAGTTAACCCAAATGCCCCTGTAGGACCCTGTAAACCAGTTGGTCCAACATTCCCGGGAAGACCAATAATTTTATTGGAACAGCAGTTTATTCTAGCTAAATAATCGGAATAGTCACTATAATACTTTTGCTTGCCGATTAAAGCATTTCTAAGTGAATTGTTATTGTTTGACATATTATATATTATTTATATATAATATTCATTATTGTGATAAATGTCTACAAAACGGACATAAATGACCTGAGGCGAATCTTTAAGCCAAAGGCGAATCTTTAAGCCAAAGGCGAATCTTTAAGACGAAGGCAACGGTGCAAGACATAGACGAATCGAACCAAGAGAAGCGACATCATATTTCACAACAAGTGGCAGATCATTTTCCAAATAAACCTCTATTTGAGAACACAAGTTTGTACATTTAATAAAATAACCTAAATTTTTAAGAGAAAACTCTCCCTGAATTACCTTGGACGAGTCCTGCTTCAAAATAAAACCCATACTTCCATCTGATTCAGCCCTGTTAATTTCTGCCGAAGCAAACTGTCCCGAGCACTTAAATATTAATTCATTACCAACCGACTTTATTTCCAATTTCTCTGAAATACCAGATAAATCTCGAATTATCTTTTGAAAATCAGCCGAAGGCAAATTAATAATAGACGAAAACTTGACATCCGGATATTCCAATTCCTCCTGCTCCGGCTCAATCAATCTCAACTTCTGCGTCTTGCATTGTTTTATATCGCCATTTTCGAATCGAAGAGCCAAATGCGAAACGATTCCATCTACATAATCCGAGTTTTCAATATAAATAGTAAGAGTATCGTCATTATCAATGGAATTGATTAATTTAAACAAATGAAACATATTCACACCAATAATAATTTTCTCTTTCTTACACTCGTAAAATTCAAAATTCTGTGCAGCTAGATATAAATGTGCCAAAATTGTGTGACTTTTGTCCATATTAATGATTCTTATTCCATCTGGCTGAAACGTAATATTGGTTTCAAGAAGAATATCTTTTAACGCAGTCATAAGTGTGCGAAATGGTGCAATTTGTACTGTTTTTATGGTCAATACATTATTTTCAGGTGAAGCATTTTTCAACGAATTTGACATTTATACTTATTTTTTAAAAACCTTTAAATACTTATGAATCTAATAATTTATTATTCATAATTATTTTTATAAATTTTATAAGGTTTGTTTTGTATTATACTTTGGGGACTCTGCGGTGTCCGAATCCGTATTTTTTCTTGGCATCTTTTGCCAGTTTCAAAGCCTTACTTCCTGGTTTACAGCCTTTTTCTAGTATATTATAATCTACTGCCGCAGCTTTACTTCCTGTTATGGCACTAGCTAAACGTGCAATTCCCCACGATTGTGCTGTTTGGTTTGGCCTTGATCCGGATGAATAATACGCCCCTTCTCCTTTGTTTATTATTTTTGCTAAAGACTCCTTACTGCAACCCGTTTTCTTTGCCAATTCGTCGTTCACGGTAATTGTCTGTAAATTATACGTTTTTTCTGCATTAATTATATGTTTGGATTTTTTCGACTTGTATGATTTCACACTTTTTCGATTAAAATAAATTCCCTTTTTGTAAAATTTACGCGATTTATTCAACATATCAAATTGCTTCTTAAAATCCCTTTTTGATAATCTTTTTGGCAAATATTTCAAGGCTATCTTTTTTTGTGTTTTTGTCATTATATAATATGCAATTAAAAATAAGTATTGATAATTTATTTAAATTTATTTAAACCCTTGAAGATTTAAAACCGTACCCTTTACACATTTCAAACGCGTATTATTTAGGTAAAACTAAAAATTTATGTAACAATAATTGTATTTACAAATAATTAGTTTTTTATATTATTTAATATTATATGAGTTGTCCCATACCTGTTGATCATGAATCTCCTAGTGTTGAAGTTTCAACTTGGGGTTACGAAAAAAAACCAATACCAATAGTTGTAAATGAATTAAATTTCATTCCAGGAGAGAGTGTTATTATAGAATGTTTAGGTAGTCATATACCTGCAACTATTATAAAAGAAACAGCTTATTATTTGGAATACTCTATTAATAGCACAGAAACACCGGGTGAACAAAATTTGTATGTAATAAAAGCATCAGAAAGTCCTATGAAATTTTACGGATTAAAAACAAGATTAAGACCCGTCAGTCCTTTTGGTATTCCTATGCCTACTACTGAAGAATTCACTAGAGATTACGTAGAAATACCACTAGTTGTAGGTGAATTAACATTCATTCCAGGAGAAACTGTTATTATGGCACAAGATGATAGTCGTACAGATATTCCTGAATATACACCTGTATGGTCTCTAACTATTGCAAGCGATTCAGCTGATAAATTTGAATACATTATTGACAACACAAACAAACCGAAAATAATTTCGCGTGAAAAAACTGAACGCAAAGGCATAAAATATTACAGATTAAAGAGTGATTTGGGTTTTGGCAGAAAAAAGTCTAGAAAATATAAAACTAGAAAATATAAAACTAGAAAATATAAAACTAGAAAATATAAAACTAGAAAATATAAAACTAGAAAATATAAAAGGAGTCGTCTTTCTAGACGAAAAAAACATCATTGAATACCATTATATTATATGAGTATACCGAAAGGTGCTGTTTTAAATCTTCAAGGGTGTAAATAAATATTTATTTATAGTTTAAGTCTAAGGCGACGGCTTCTGCGAAGACGCTTGGTATTGTGGCTCTTTCGGCAAAACGAACGCTTGGTTCCCTTGGAAGTGTACGAGCACCCTGGCTTGTTGTTGCAAGTGCGGCCTCTTAATCCTCGGCAAGCGGACGATCGAACACGACGACGGTAGTCTTGTCTGGCACTAGTAGATGGCATTTATATATTTATATAAGAAAATAATTATATTTTTATTATTTCTAAATATAATTATGTATAGTTATCAAAGTATTTATTGATACTTTTGGATTCAATGTCTATGACGGCGTTTTCCTCCGTGTGCGGGGGCAAGTTGTGTTGGCACTGTATTAAACGACTGTGTTCCAACCGCGGTATCAAAGCCATTCATTACTTCTTCAGGATTCACATTAATACCACTGGAAAATCCGCCTCGCATACGCTTCGATCCCTTGCGACCCCTCTTCATTGTTCCCATTTTAACAGCACCGAAATGTCCCTTCTTTGTTCCATACCCGGCCTTGAGCAAGCGTTTCTCCTTTTTAGCAGTATTATGCTTCTTCTTACTAACAATGCGACCGTTCTTGTTCTGAATAAGCTCGGTCTTTTTTAAACCTCCACTTGTCTTGTATGCAGTGCCGTGCATCACTTGGGCACGCGAACCTTCCAACATTTCATATTTATGCCCATTAATCATATAATGTCCGTGTGCGTTTTTTGTGTAACGTGTCATTATAATTTATTATAAGAAAAAAATAAATTTTTGTTGCTAAATAATAAACGCATATTTACTCGACGTGCATTTTCTCTAAAATTTATTTTTAATTGGGCCAATTATGCCACCTGGTTGTCCTTCCGTTCTTCCTAAAAAAGTTGTTGCCTGATATATGCCCGGATTTCCAAATTGTATTTTACCTCCAGAAGAATATCTTATTATATTCGCTATCCGTTCATTGGGTGTTTCAATAATATCCGGATTTACTATAATTTGTCTTGTTTGTAATTGTCCAAAACTGTTCTCTTGTGTAACATAATATACTTTTTTATTACTTGATGCCGGTAAACATTTACATACAGCGTCGCTCCCCCTATTATGTGCTGCGGCAATTACCTTTCTTATTTCTCTCGATGATATCGAACCTGGTCCAAAATACATTCTTGATAAAGACATTATAATATTCGTTTTTAATAAAATTATTAAATATTTATTCATATTAATGAATATTCTCTTTATTCGACCTCATTTTGGAATTGCAAATGGCTTATGCAACCAGTTATCGTTTTTAATAAATGCAGTATTATATTCATCAAAAAATAATATAACCAATATTATTGTAGATGATTTTTTAAAAGATAACACTTTATTGACTTCTTGTCCATTTAGTGAAATTATTGATATGGATAAAGCGAATGAATATTTACAAAAATACAAGGTAACCATTACTGACAAAAAAATGATGGATAATTTAATGAAACCGCATTTCTTGGAAAAAGAATTCTCTAAAATTACGCCTGGTGTTCAAACCAGCGTTTCTGATTCCTGGATTGATTCAGCAAATTTTTTCGATATTTTTAACAACATTGTTTTTAGACCCGTTTTTTATAATCTCAGTAATAATCTGATTACCGAAATTAAATCAAAACTTGGTCAAGACGTGAAAATAAACGTGATTCATCTACGCATTGAAGATGATGCTGTGAATCATTGGTCGAAATTAAACAATTTACGGCCTGATGTTTTTAAATCCGAATTAGAAAAAAAATATATCAACCTCATAAATAAATATATTAATAAATATGTCTTTACTATTGTTATGACATATAACAAAAATAATAATGTAATCAAATATTTGCAAAGTAACGGGTATTATTTTTTCACAAAAAAAACTGACTCAACCCTTGGTCGAGAATGCAATGCCATACAGGATCTGCTTCTTGCACGTAAGATGAATAATTTTTTTATTGGTGTGGAAGGCTCTACTTTTTCCAGCTTTATTGCCAATTCAGCCACTTATAAAAAAGGTATTTTTATTGATATAAACAACATAAATAAACCCGAAACTGTTTTTAATAAAGAATCCTAGTTACCTTTACTTTGTCGAATTAAAGAAAAATTGAAACCCATTTAAACGGATTCTCGTATAGTACCCTATACAATGAACGCCACTGATGTTAAACTCGCAGATAAATATCAAAGAAAATCAGATAAACAGCACATATTAGATGCTCCAGATACATATATCGGGTCTGTCGAATTAGTCGATTATAATCTATGGATTTTAACCGAAGATTCGCAACGTATATATGA
>Ga0114959_10002521_pt1 | contig 14912 bp, 10 predicted proteins | sample C_130625_EF_Meta_FD_87317 | JGI IMG/M metagenome (GOLD analysis project Ga0114959, IMG submission 87317) | Freshwater microbial communities from Lake Croche, Canada to study carbon cycling - C_130625_EF_MetaG | ecosystem: Environmental > Aquatic > Freshwater > Lake | place: Lake Croche, Canada...
AATCGAGAACATACCCTCGCCGGTCGACAGCCCACCGCTACCTTCAGGACCAAAACGAGCATCCAGCGTCAGCACAACCTTGCCATTGACCAGATAGCGCAGCACCTCTTGAGTCTTGGAAATACAGATCATGGTGCCCCGGCATTGGCTCGGCAGCGCACCATTGCTCGTGGTGATGCCGCGCAGCAACTTCCACAATTCGGGAGTGACGATTCCCGTACGTTCGTACAGGTACTTTTCGCGCAGGTGATTGACCTGATCGCGGGTCGCCGAATCAAACACGCCGGTTAGCGGTGTAGCCAAACCCGCCCAGTTCAGTCGCAACTGCAGGGCCGTGATTGCCGCACCCTTCATTCCGTAGCTGAACGGCGGAACAGTGGTGAACGGGGCGATCCACGCTGAATAACCAGAGCGACTCGAGAGCCCGACGCTGTTTTCAGCTTTGACGTAGTACGACTGCGTCACACCGGCCGGCAGGTTGCGAATAGTTCCGCCGCGAGTCAGCAGGGTGGCGCGAGCCAGACACACCTTTGTCGTGCGGGCACTGCAGCCACCGATTTCGACGCCGTAGTGCGTGAAGAGCCGGTACTTCGTGATTGCCACGCCACCGTTATCAGTTGATGCGCCCCACGCGATGCTCAGCGCGCGATCGCCAGCCACCAGCGTTGGCCTGCCCGGCGCACTTGGAACTGAAACGGGCGTGACCGTTTTCGGCTTCGACGGTGCGGAAGGCACGGTGCCGTTTGTGGGAAGCGAATAGGCAGCGTTGGCCACGATCGTGTAGGTGTACGCCGTACCGTTGGTCAGGCCGGTGTCAGTCGCGTGACAGGCTTGACCCGAGCACGAGACGGACGGAGTCGGATCCAACTGCACGCTGTTGCGAAAAATGCTGTAGGTAATCGATGAGCCATCCGGTGCGGCTACTTTCGTCCAATTCAGACGAGCCGAGCGGTTTCCAGCGACGGGCACCGACTGAACCGGTTTATTGACCGAAGAGATCGGCGAAACGAGATCGCTGGTGGCTTGTGCGTCGGGCACGGCTGAGCCGCCGTCAAGCTCAGTTACCCGAATCGCGTACTGCAATGACGGGTTGAGGGACTGAAAGGTAGCTGACAGGGTCGCCGGAACCGGACTTGGAACAGCCACAGTGAGAGCTGGTCCCACAGGGTTTGACCCTTGGAGCAGTTCAACTTGGAAACTCTGGGTCGACGCAGTGGGGTACCCCGAGTAGGCGCCAAGTTCCCACGTAGCGGTCAGTGCTAGCGGGCTAGCAGCAACAATTGGGGCCGACGAAGGGGCAGCGTGGGCAGCCGGAGCAACTACTGCACCGGAGATCGCCAACAAGCCGCTGACCGCAATAAGCAGTGACCCGCGGAATCGACGCTGCATGGGGAAGTCCTCTCGTTCATATCTGACGACTAACAATAAGTCATCGGCACATTTGTTCTCCCCCATTAGCCGCGCGACTCGCCTTCGCAGCACAATGAAGGCGTGTCAGCCCTTCGCACGACAGACGTTGCCCAATCGGCGGCCGCATTACGCGGCGGCGGCCTCGTGGCCCTGCCAACCGAGACTGTGTATGGGCTTGGCGCTTTGGCTAGAGACCCACACGCCGTCGCCCGGGTGTTTGAAGTGAAGGGACGACCGGCAAATCACCCGCTGATTGTGCACTTGGCGGCCCTCACCCAGATAGGTGAGTGGAGTAGCGGCGTTCCGGCTTGGGCCACCGAACTTGCGCGAGAGCTTTGGCCTGGTCCGCTCACTTTGATCGTGCCCAAATCAGCCGGCGTCAACACGGTGGTCACGGGTGGTCAAGACACCATCGGATTGCGAGTGCCCGCACATCCGATCGCGCTTGAACTACTGGCCTTGCTCGACGATGGCGTGGCGGCACCGAGCGCGAACCGATTCGGAGCCGTCTCGCCCACAACGGCCGACCACGTGATCGCCGACCTCGGGCCATGGCTTGATTCACGCACCGATCTGGTGCTCGATGGAGGGCCCTGCACGCTTGGCCTCGAGTCGACCATCGTTCTTGCCATCAACGATCAGCCGCGACTACTGCGACCAGGTGGGGTATCGATCGCCACGATCGAATCGATCACCGGTCTCACCGTGGCCCAAGCCGACGGTTCGGTACGAGCACCAGGAACTTTGGCCTCGCACTATGCACCGCAGGCTCGGGTTCTGTTGACCACGGTCGACAACCTTGGCCAAGTCGACGTCCACGACGCAGGGTTGATCGCACCCGCCGAGGTCGTCACACCCATTGGCATGACGCGCCTTGAGGCCCCGGCAAATTCGGCCGAGTACGCAGTGAACCTGTACTCGGCTCTGCGCCGGGCGGATGATCTTGGCCTATCGGTGGTTGTCGCAATTGCGCCCACTGAAGACAACGCGCTTGCTGCGGCGGTCACCGACCGACTCTCGCGCGCATCACACGCGGGGCAGGTCTAGGTTCAGCGGTCGAGCGCTGCAAACGATTCAGTGGCTGCTCGAGCACGAATTCGCTCGATGTACTTCTGGGTTTCTGGAAACGGTGGAACTCCGTCGTACTTGCCAACTGCTCTGGGCCCGGCGTTATAGGCAGCCAACGCCAAGGTAACCGAATCGCCCTTCACACTCGACACGTCTTTCATCAGCCGACACATGAATACCGCCGCTGACGGAATTGCATCGGCAGGGTCGTACACATCGGCGGTGCCATCGTGATTGGCATCGATTCCGTACTCTTTCCAGGTTTCCGGTATGAACTGAGCGATTCCTTGAGCTCCGGCATCGCTGTTTGCCTTCGGATTCCAGCTACTTTCGGTGGCGATTTGCGCTGCCAACACCGACGCCGGCAAGGCCGGGCAAAGTGCCGCCGAGTCAAGAATGAGTTGGCGATATTGCTGCGGAACGGTGTCTCTGGCTGATGTTGTTGCACCAACGATCAACTTCAGACCAACGAGGGTCACAACACCCAAAATCAACACAGCGATGCCAGCCAGTACCCATCGCGTTCGACGCGACGGGTACTGGCTGGTTTCAGACATCACACTCCATCGTGACACGTGTCTCGGCCGAACTAGTTTTGCTGCGACCCCAACGTGACCTTCACCTCAACTGGGCTGCCGCCACGTTCAACGGTCAGCGTAAGAACGTCGCCGGGACTATTTGCGCGAACCGCCACGATGAAGTCGGTGCCGCTGCCAACAGGCTTGCCATCGACCTTGGTGAGAACGTCACCGACTTTCAGACCAGCGGCTTCAGCGGGCCCACCTGCAGTTACCTCAGTGATCTTGGCAGCGTCGCTGTTCATGTCTAGCTTCACGCCCACGATGGGAGTTGAGGAGTGACCAGTTTTGATGATCTCTTGCGCGAGGCGCGAAGCCGTCTGCATCGGGATCGCAAAGCCTAGGCCGATTGAGCCAGGCTGCCCTCCACCGCTTGAAGGCATTGAGGCGATGGCCGAGTTAATTCCGATCACTTCTCCGGCACCGTTGATCAGCGGACCGCCGGAGTTGCCCGGATTGATCGGGGCATCAGTTTGAATCGCATTGATGTACGAGGTGTCGCCGCCATTTTCGCCACCGGCAGTAACGGGCCGGTTGAGCGCGCTGATAATTCCAGCCGTGACGGTTCCTTCAAGGCCAAGAGGTGAACCAATGGCAATTGCCGTATCGCCGACCTTGACCTTGTCTGAATCACCCAACGCAACGGCAGGTAAGCCGGTTTTGTCGACCTTGATTACAGCGACGTCGTACTGCTGATTAGCGCCAACGAGTTTGGCCGAAGCCTTCGAACCGTCAGCGAACTGCACACTCAACGTGCCGGTGCCAGCAACGTGGTTGTTGGTGAGGATGTATCCGTCGGAGCTAATGACGAACCCGGTACCGGTACCACCGCCACCTTGACCATCACGCTCTTCAATCTTGACCACCGAAGGGGTAACGGCTGCGGCAATCGCCGCGATCGATCCGTTGGCCGGCTTCGACATCGACGCACCAGTGGTGTTGTTGCCAATGGTGATACTCGCCGACGTTGAATTACCCGACTTGTTATTGGCCATCGTGGTTCCGGCGTAGGCACCAGCTCCGCCAAATAGCAGGGCCGCCAGCGCGGTTCCGGCGATCACCTTAGAACCAGTACCCGAGCGCTTGGGCGGCTTAACCGCACCGGCGCTTAGGTCAATCGGGCCGCCGGGTACGAACGGGGGCACACTGCCGTAATTCGGGGCCGGCACATGGGCGTAAGCCGCAGTTGTCGGAGGGGCCATAGGAGTAATCGGCGGTACCGGACCCGCGGTTGGGTAAACCTGCGTATCACTCGACGGCCACGCGGCCTGAGGCGGCGAGGCCGGGCGTTGGGTGGGGAACTCACCCGCTGCGGGAATCTCAGTCGGGAAGGCGGTGGTGTCCATGGGGGCTCCTAGCGTTGGTGGTGTTTCACTCTCGTGAGCACCTTGTTCCCACTCCATCACCACTTAACCCCTTCTCCGAACGTCCGAACATAACCCTGACATTTCTTCATCACATGCTGACATTCAATCGTGTTTAGCGGCGTCGCGCCTTGATGCCACAGCCACTAATCGGTGCCGTGGCTATCGCGCTGGGCCAAATAACGCTCAACCTGGGCTGCGATGTCTTCACCCGTTGGGAGGTCTGTGGTGGGCAGATCAGAGCCGTTTGAGGCTCGGTTTGCCAACAACGCATCGAATTGGGCCTCGAGCAACTGCACAGCCTCACGGTTGTCTTCGCTGGACTGAACTTGGGCGTCGATTTCAACATCGGAGCGACGAGCCGACTCTCGAAGTGCGTCGAGCGGCAGGGCCAATCCGGTCTGAACAATGACGTTCTCTAGTAGGGCAACCGACGATGCCGGATGCTCTGCGCCCGAGAGGTAGTGGGGAACATGGGCCACAAACCCCATCGACCGATGGCCACTGGCATCAAGTGCGATCTCAAGGAGGCCTGCCACGTGACCGGGAACTTCCAGATCACCCACCCACGGCGCACGACCACCAAGCAGGGTCGGGTCTGCCGAATGCACAGTGACTCCGATTGGGCGAGAGTGCGGGGCTGGCCAAGGCACCGCGTGCATGCCGATGACTAGATTGACATCGAGTTCGTCGACCACCTCTTCGACCGCAGCGGTGAACCGCTTCCAGGCGAAATCAGGTTCGGGGCCGTGCATGAGTAGGAACGGCGTGCCGGTCTGATCGCGCAGCATCGAAATGGTTAGTTCAGGCAGGTCGATCTGTCCGTAGTGATCACTCATGAACGTCATGCGCGGGCGACGGGCCCGATAGTCGTAAAGGCTGTCGATATCAAACGTCGCTACAGTTTCGTGCTCAAGGTGAGTAAGTAGGTGTTGAACAGCGAGGTTGCCGGCTGCTCCAGCGTCGAGGAAGCCCGTGAGGTTGTGCAGCATGACCAATCCGGGCGGAACGCCGTCGGAGTAAATGTCATACAACTGATCCGGTGGCTGCATAGCAGCTCCTTCCACTACTGAAGTTCTATCGTGTCATCACAACGCTCAAGGCGCACTATGCATTCCGCGAGGTGAGAGCCAATCTGGGCACATGTTTGGCAAAGTCAGCCAAATACGCGGCACATTGAGCCTTGCTAGTCGGCGCCGAACTCCATTGCGGCCGAATCGAGTGACTCTGACTCGGCTTCTTCGAGTGCATTGAATTCGCGCTCGGCAATACCCGAGGCCCCTCCGCCTTCAAGGGCTCCGACCAACTCAGCCTGATCACCCAATTGGCCCTGAGCGGCGTACAGCTCTAGCTTCGCCCGCGTATCGGCAATGTCGAGATTACGCATCGTCAGTTGTCCGATTCGGTCGACCGGACCAAAGGCGGCATCTTCTGTGCGCTCCATCGAAAGCCGATCAGGGTGATACGACAGCGCGGGGCCCGAGGTACCAATAATCGTGTAGTCATCACCGCGTCGAAGACGCAAGGTGACCTCGCCAGTTACTGCGCTGGCAACCCAGCGTTGCAGACTTTCGCGCAACATCAGCGACTGCGGATCAAGCCAGCGACCTTCGTACAGCAGTCGGCCGAGACGCCGGCCCTCTGCGTGGTAGTTGGCGATTGTGTCTTCGTTGTGAATTGCGTTGAGCAACCGCTCGTAAGCGATGAACAACAACGCCATTCCGGGTGCTTCGTACACGCCCCGACTCTTGGCTTCAATAATTCGATTTTCGATCTGATCGCTCATGCCCAGCCCGTGGCGACCGCCAACTGCATTGGCCTCGTGAACCAAGTCGACCGGTGAATCAAAGGTGCGACCGTTAATGGCTACCGGACGACCCTGACGAAACTCAATAGTGATGTCTTCAGTGTCAATCTCGACCGCAGGATCCCAGAACCGCACACCCATGATCGGCGCCACGATCTCGAACGACTCGTCGAGACGCTCAAGTGTTTTGGCCTCATGGGTGGCGCCCCAGATGTTGGCATCGGTCGAGTAAGCCTTTTCTTGGCTCGCACGATAGGGCAGGTTGCGCTCGGTCAACCACGCTGACATTTCGGCCCGACCGCCGAGTTCGGTGACGAAGTCGGCATCGAGCCACGGCTTGTAGATACGCAATGCCGGATTGGCCAACAATCCATAGCGGTAGAACCGCTCAATGTCGTTGCCCTTGTAGGTCGAGCCATCTCCCCAGATATCAACGCCGTCTTCACGCATCGCGCGCACCAGCAGAGTTCCGGTGACAGCACGTCCTAATGGTGTGGTGTTGAAGTACGCCTTGCCGCCCGACCGAATATGAAAGGCACCGCAGGTCAATGCGACGAGGCCTTCTTCAACGAGGGCTTCCTTGCAGTCGACCAGCCGGCCAAGTTCAGCACCGTATTCGAGGGCACGATCTGGCACCGAATCGATATCGGGTTCGTCGTACTGGCCAAGGTCGGCGGTGTAAGCACACGGAATCGCGCCGTGCTCACGCATCCAGGCAACGGCCACGGAAGTGTCTAGACCTCCGGAAAAGGCAATTCCGACGCGCTCGCCGGCTGGAAGTGAAGTCAGCACCTTAGACACAGCGCCAAGCCTAGGGCGCGAGTGAGCCAATACGATCGCGGGGTGAAATCAAACATCGCCTGGGTGACCTCAGCAACCGTGCGCGGATTCGACCCTGATGAGGATGTCGCTCTCAGCGCACTCGCTGAAGCCGGCATTTCCTTTGATCTGGTCGATTGGCACGACGAAACGATTGATTGGTCGCAATACGCACTCGTACTGCCACGTTCAACCTGGGACTACGCCGAACGCATCGACGAGTTCTTGCAGTGGATCGATCAGGTGGCTGCGGTGACGCAGATTCGCAACTCCCCCGACATCATGCGCTGGAGCGTCGACAAGCACTATCTGCGCGATCTGCAACTGGCCGGAGTTGCTGTAACACCAACCCACTTCGTTGAAGTGGGCCAAACCCCCGAGTTTCCCGACGGCAACTTCGTTATCAAGCCCGCGATCGGTGCCGGTAGTCGCGACGCAGCCTCGTACAAACCCGACCAGATCGAATTGGCTCGCGAGCACGTTGAACGCTTGCACGCCCGCGGGGCAGCAGCCATGGTGCAGCCTCGGCTCAACTCTGTGCCAGTCGAGGGCGAATGGCCGCTCATCTACTTCAACGGCCAATTCAGTCACGCAGCAAATAAGAAGGTCGCGCTGCCCGAGGCTGGCGGAAGCGTTGACCTGTATGCCGAAGAAACCAATATGCCGCACACTCCCACGCCCGAGCAGTTGGCGGTAGGCGAGGCGGTGGTGGCCGAAATCACGCGTCGTTTCGGAGTTTCGACGTACGCACGGGTCGATGTGGTGCGTGATGACCAGGGCAACTATTGCGTTCTCGAAATGGAACTCGTCGAGCCTTCACTGTTTCTGCTTGAAGGTGGGCCCGACGCTGTGGCGCGAATGGTGAATGCCCTCACGGGTGACTAATCCGCACCTTCGTTGTGTCTAGACTTATTCCGTATCGACTAGAGCCGGCGAAGGCCGTGCAACGTCAGCCGTCGGAAGGGTTAAGCAATGAGTCAGAGTGTGCCTAGCAGGGCTCGGGTGGTTGTTATCGGTGGCGGAATCGTGGGTACGAGCGTTGCCTACCACCTCACCAAACTCGGCTACACCGACCTTGTGCTGCTTGAGCAGGGTCAACTCTCTAGCGGAACCACGTGGCACGCCGCCGGACTCGTTGGGCAATTACGTGCAACCGAGAGCGGAACTCGGTTGGTGCAGTACTCGATGCAGCTCTACAGCGAACTGGTCAACGAGACCGGCCTCGACACCGGCGCCAAGCGGTGCGGCGGAGTTACCGTGGCCCGCACGCCCGATCGCATGGTGCAGTTGCAGCGCACGGCTGCCACCGCCGAGGCCTACGACCTTGAATGCGAACTCATCTCGCCCGAGCGGGCCAAAGAGCTTTACCCAATTCTCAATATCGATGACCTGATCGGCGGAATCTGGCTACCCGGCGATGGCACCGCGAACCCGACCGACGTCACCGGTTCACTGGCCAAGGGCGCACGCGATCGCGGCGCTCAAATTCTTCAGGGCGTGCGCGTGATCGGCATCGACACCAAAGACGGTGTGGTCACCGGAGTACGCACCGATCAGGGCGACATTGAGGCTGAGATCGTGGTCAACTGCGCCGGCCAGTGGGCCAAGGCTGTGGGCGCCATGGCCGGAGTCACCGTGCCCCTTTACTCAGCCGAACACTTCTACGTGGTGACCGAACAAATCGAGGGCGTGCACCGCAATATGCCGGTGCTGCGCGACCCTGATGGCTACACGTATTTCAAAGAGGAAGTCGGCGGTCTCGTGGTTGGCGGGTTCGAGCCCGAAGCCAAGCCGTGGGTGGCCCCCGATCAGATTCCGTACCCGTTTGAGTTCCAACTTCTTGAAGAAGACTGGGACCACTTCTCAATTTTGATGGAAAGTGCGCTCAACCGAATTCCGGCGCTGAACCACACGGGCATCAAGAAGTTCTACAACGGCCCCGAAAGTTTCACACCCGACAACCAATTCATCTTGGGTGAGTCACCTGAAGTGAAGAACTTCTTCGTGGGCGCCGGATTCAACTCGGTCGGAATCGCATCGGCCGGTGGTGCCGGTCGCGCACTCGCCGAATGGATCGTTGAGGGCGAGCCCACGAGCGATCTCACCGCCGTCGACATCCGTCGATTTGCTGGCTTTAACGGCAACGTGCAGTGGCTACACGATCGCGTCGCCGAGATTCTCGGACTGCACTACTCGGTGCCGTGGCCCAATCGCGAACTCACCACCGCCCGGCCATTCCGACGTTCGCCCGTGTACCACCTGCTCGAAGCAACGGGTGCCTCGTTCGGATCGAAAATGGGCTGGGAACGCGCCAACGTTTTTGCACCCGCCGGCCAATCACCAGAACTCGAATACACCTGGGGCAAGCCCAGTTGGCTGCCGTGGTCGATCGAGGAGCAGAAAGCCACTCGCGAACGAGTTGCGATTTTCGATCAAACCTCGTTCGGCAAGATCTTGATCGCGGGTCGCGATGCTGCGCCTCTCCTTCAATGGCTGTGCACCGCCGACATCGACGTTGAGGTCGGGCGCGCCGTGTACACCGGCTTGTTGAATTCACGTGGCGGCTACGAGGCCGATGTCACCATCACCCGAATCGCACACGACCAATTCCTGCTGGTTACTGGTTCGGCGTCGATCGAGCGCGATCTGTCGTGGATTCGCCGTCACATCACGTTCGACCAGCACGTGTCGGTTACCGACGTCACCTCGGCGTACGCCGTGTACGGCGTGATGGGCCCCCGGTCGCGCGACCTATTGCAGAAGGTGTCGCGCACCGACCTCTCCAACGAGGCCTTTCCATTTTCGACCAGTCAAGAAATAGACCTCGGCTACGCCACGGTGCGCGCAACTCGCATTACCTACGTTGGCGAACTTGGCTGGGAGCTCTACGTTCCTGCCGACTTTGCGGTCGGTGTGTACCAGCTGCTACTCGAGGCCGGAGAAGAGTTCGGTATCGCGCAGGCCGGCTACTACACAATCAACTCGCTGCGACTTGAAAAGGGCTATCGGGCATTCGGTTCAGATCTCACGCCTGACTACAACCCCGTTGAAGCCGGCTTGCAGTTCGCCTGCAAGCTCAAGACCGACATCGACTTCCTCGGTCGCGACGCAGTTGAGGCCGCGAAGGCCTCGGGGCCAAAGCGCAAGATGGTGTCGCTTGTGCTCAACGACTCCGATGTGATGGCATGGGGCAACGAACTGGTTCTACGCGACGGACAAGCGGTTGGGCAGGTCACCGGTGCGGCCTGGGGCGACTGCGTGGGCGGCAGTGTTGCGCTTGCCTACATCCGCAATCGTGACGGCAGCCCGGTTACTACTGAGCAGCTGACGTCGGGAGCCTACGAAGTGAATGTCGGCGGCAAACTCGTGCCGGCAACGTTGCACCTTCGCTCGCCATACGACCCAGATGGCGAACGCATCAAACAGTGACGCCTGGTTCAATCGCCCCGGCGAATCTGTTCAAGTAGTTGTCCGAACTCTGCACCCTCGAACTCCGCAACCGCGCGGTCGTACTTCTCCATACCCCACGACCAGAAGTCGAAGTCGATAGCACTTGTGCCTTCTTGAATCGATGCCCAGAGCATCCAGCCGTACTTGCTCATCAGACCCCACAAACGAGCCCGTGCGGCGAGCGCTTGCGAGTTGTGTCCGACGTAAGCCGTGACCAGTCGCTCCAGATCATCTGGAGAGCCCGTTGCCTCACTCCAGACATTTCCGATTTCGAAGAACGGATCGTTGTTGCCCGCATACTCATAGTCGATCACCCACACCCTGTGACCGTCGTCAATGAAATTCGCTGCGAGTAGGTCGTTGTTGCAGGGCACTGTGGGCAGCGGACGCTGCGCCATGGCCGCACTGATCGACTGAACGTGACCGGTGAAGTCGAGATAGCCATCGGGCAGTCGGAATCCGCGCTCTTGCACAATCGATAAGTACTGGGGCTGCAGTTCAAGCATGTTGAAGTCGTTGACGAAACGTGGTCCCGCATGCAATTGACGGCACGCTGTCGCAATACGCGCCGCGTTGGCTGGTTGCAGAACATCGGCAGCGCCCCAGGCCCAGCCATCGATGAAGCCGACCACCAGCACGCTCACGTCAGGCGCGTAAGCGATGACCTCAGGCGCTGCGCCAGACGTGGCTGCAGCAACTGAGTTGCGATATTCGTGCTCACGATTGATGTTGAGCATTGCGCTTTCGGGAGATGACAAACGCGCCACATACGTACCCTCGGGCGTGGTCACCTTCAAATTTCGGTTAGTCAATCCGCCTGACAGTTCCGTGATTTCAACTCGATCAACAAGTTGGGGCACCGCATCAAGTCGAGCAACAACATCGGCACTCAACGAATCACTCAAGTCTTGCTGCGACACCGCACCATCACTTCCCTTCTCAAAGGCAACCCCATTACCTTGCCGCCTGACCTTCATTCTGTCTACACCGAGTCGACGAGGTCAGGCCCGACCCTAGGTACCTACAGACCCGTGGTCAGCGAAATACGAAGTCGGTCGGGCCGAAACAAGTCTTTGGCGTATTCGACGGCAACACCAGCTGAGGTGAAAGCGGTGCGCTCGATCAGCATCAACGCATCTCCTTGATTGATCTTGAGTAACTGAGCCTCAATTTCGGTCGCCACCACTGGCTCGAGAACCTCTCGCGCTGTTTTCGGTCGCTGCCCGTACGTCTTGGCCAACAGCTCATAAAGCGAACCGGTGAGGCGGTTATCTAAGAGCTCAGGGAATAGGTGCTCTGGAAAGTACGACCTTTCGAGGGCAAGAGGCAATCGACGAGCTGTGCGCACCCGCACGACCTCGAAAACAGTGTGACCGCGGTCAACATCGAGAGCCTGGGCGACCGCGGCTGATGCCCGCACCCGATCGGCGCTGATTACACGGGCGCCAGCTCGAATATTGGAGCGTCGCATTTGTTCGGTGAAGCCGGCCAAGCCGGTGAGGTCACAGTCGACGCGTGGCTCACTGACAAACGTTCCACCATGACGGCCCTTGTGCCTGGTAACAGTGCCTGCCGATTCAAGTGTTGCCAAGGATTGACGCAAGGTCATACGACTAACTCCGAGGGTGGCAGCAAGTTCATCTTCACGTGGCAACCGGTCGCCTGGCACGAGACTGCCCTGAGCAATCACGTCGGTCAGCCATCTCGCGATCTGCACGTGCACCGGAGTACCCGGTCGCGACGAGAAGCTCGGTCGGTCATCAAGCCATTCAGCTGCGACAACCTCGGTCTTTGGCATGGGCAGATTCTAGAGCCGCAATTTTGCGCAGTTCGGCATTAGCACTGTTGTTCTCGCACAGGGGATCACGTTCGGCCTCGGGTAGTCTGCAGCGTGTGGCGAATCTGACGATGGCCGACAAGGCTCTGTAGAAGCCACCTGATCTCAGCGAATCAAACCAACCCGAGAGGTGCAACCATGAGCCTTCCTGCCCGCAGCGAGATCGTTATCGTCGGCGGCGGTGTGATTGGCGCAAGCATTGCTTACCACCTTGCAGCTCGGGGCAAGACCGACGTTGTGCTTATCGAACGCGGCAACCTCACCAACGGCAGCACGTGGCACGCAGCTGGGTTGGTGGGTCAGTTGCGCAGCAACAGCAACCTCACCCAACTGATGCAAAAGAGTGTGCAGACCTACCAAACTCTTGAAGAAAAAACCGACTACGCCACCGGATGGCGCGGGGTCGGAGGCGTGCGGTTGGCCTCAAGTGAACAGCGCTGGCAGGAACTTCAGCGTGTGTACACACAGGGCAAGAGTTTTGGTTTCGACATCCACTTGATTTCACCCCAAGAGGCGCTCGATCTGTTTCCGCTACTCAACATTGAGGGCGTTTACGGCGCTACCTGGACACCCACCGACGGCTATGTCGACCCCAACCAATTGACCTTCTCGTTCATCACGGGGGCACGCGCTCTTGGTGTCAAAGTCATTGAGCACTGCCGCGTCGAAGAGTTCGAAAAATCCGGTCGACGCGTGACACATGTGGTGACTGATCAAGGAACTATCGAGTGCGATGTCGCCGTGAATGCCACCGGTATGTGGGGCGCTGAGACTGCACGAATGGCCAATGTGCACCTAGCGGTTAACGCCGTTGAGCATCAATACGTGGTCACCGAAAAGACCCCCGAGGTAACACCCAATCTGCCGACACTGCGCGACCCCGATGCGCGCTTTTACCTCAAACCTGAAGTTGGCGGTTTGGTCATCGGCGGTTGGGAAGAAGGCACCAAAGCCTGCTGGCGAACGATTCCTCGAGATCTTGGGCCCGAACTTTTCGCGCCGAACCACGAGCGATTCGAGGGCCTCGCGGAGGGCGCCACGAACCGAATTCCGATCTTTGGCGAACTTGGCATTCATGCTTGGTTCAACGGGCCGATTCCGTTCTCACCTGACGCCGAGCCGATCATGGGACTCACCGAAGACATCGACAATCTCTTCCATTGCTGCGGATTCTCTGCCGGAATCGCTGCCGCCGGTGGCGCCGGTGACGCGATGGCCAACTGGATCATCGACGGTGATCCGGGCATGGATCTATGGCCCTTTGATGTGCGTCGTTTCGGGGCCCCGCACAACGTTCCGGCGGTTCTCGACCTGCTGAGCATCGAGTCGTACGGCCACTACTACGACATCGCCTTTCCAAACCGGCCACCAAACCCGCCGCGTGGTCAGCGCCGAAGTGCCGTGTGGGACATCCTGCGCGAACGAGGGGCAGCGTTTGGCAACCGGTTTGGCTACGAGCGAGCCAACTGGTTCAACCCCGGTGTCATCGACCCTCCAGAGACGTCAAGTTTCCAACGATCTGAAGCGTGGCCATTCGTCGCCGCCGAGCACCACGCCGTACGCGAGTCAGTGGGCGTGGTCGACCAGTCGTCATTCTCCAAGGTGCGCATCCGAGGCCGCGGAGCACTGGGCCTGCTGCAGCGGGTTGCAGGGGCAAATCTCGATGTGCCAATCGGTCGCATCGTGTACACACAACTGCTCAATTCCAAGGGCGGTATCGAGGCCGACGTCACGATCACCCGACTTGGCGAGGAAGAGTTCTACTTCGTGACCGGCAGTGCCTTCGCCCGCCACGACATCACCTTCCTGCTGCAAAACGCCCCGACCGACGGATCAGTGCAGATCGACGACGTGACATCGGCTTTCGGCGTACTGAATGTGTGTGGGCCGAAGTCTCGTGACCTCTTAAGCAAGATCAGCACTGACGACTGGTCGAACGAGAACTTTGCGTACATGACGGCTCGCTGGACCGACGTTGGTTGGGCCCCCGCGCTCGCACTTCGCGCCACCTACGTCGGCGAACTTGGCTGGGAACTTCACATTCCGAGCGAATACGTGCGCGACGCTTACGACAAGATTCTGGCCGCCGGCGAACAGTTCGGCATTCGCGATGTTGGCTATCGCGCCATTGAGAGCCTGCGCCTTGAGAAGCAGTACCTGGCGTGGGCCGTGGATATCAAGTCAGACACCGACCCCTACTCTGCCGGGCTGGCCTTTGCCGTCAAGGCCGATAAACCCGAACTATTGGCTGGCGCGGCTTTGCGCGAAATTCGTGACTCCGGGCCCACAAAGAGGCTTTGCTGGTTCACCACCGACGCCGAGGTCGTGATGTACGGGGGCGAATTGCTTGAGCACCTGCCATCGCAAACTAGCGTTTCGGTCAAGAGCGCGGGCTGGGGTCACACAGTGGGCAAGAACATCTTCTCGGCCTACCTACCCACCGAATTGGCAGAGCGCAACGACGGCTTCGAAGTTGAGGTGTACAACCAGCGATTTTCAGCCGTTCGCCACGATGGTTGCCTTTACGACCCCAAGGGCGAGCGCGTTCGGGCCTGAAACACGACCAGAGTCAATAGCCA
>Ga0114959_10002523_pt1 | contig 14900 bp, 11 predicted proteins | sample C_130625_EF_Meta_FD_87317 | JGI IMG/M metagenome (GOLD analysis project Ga0114959, IMG submission 87317) | Freshwater microbial communities from Lake Croche, Canada to study carbon cycling - C_130625_EF_MetaG | ecosystem: Environmental > Aquatic > Freshwater > Lake | place: Lake Croche, Canada...
ATTAACGTTTGAATCAATAAAGATCGGTTGGAAACCCGTCTCTAAAGCAACTGCTTACGTTTTGGAACGAAAGTTATTAGCCACAGATTCCTTTACAGAATTAATTAAATTGGATGCCTCCAAAACGGAATACGTAGATTTAGCGCTCAAAGACAATACCCTTTATTATTACCGTCTGAAAGCCTTAGGTGATAAAACGGAATCGGATTATGGCAATGCACAAGCAAGTACTAAAATAATTTTAGCCCTTGAAATGGAGATTGATGATTTCCTGACCATATTTCCAAATCCTGCAAACGCTCAAATAACCATTAGCTTTAAACAGCCAACTTCAGGAAAATTGAGTGTTATCAGTTTGAATGGATCAATTTATTTTGAGGAAGACTTAAAAAAAATAGTAGAAAAAAAGTTAACAATTAGTAATTATCAGAAAGGAATATATTTAATAGTTGTTAAAAGTAAAGATTCCATTTTAACTAGAAAATTATTAGTTGAATAGTAGATAATTACTTAAAATTTACAAAAAATATCACATCTGTTACCTAAACCACATTTTTAAAACTCTTTAACCTCACAAATGACAGATTACGAACTTTACGAAGTAGTATATAATAAAGCGTATATTTCAATAATACTGTGTTTATTGGCATTTTTCGCCTTTAAATTTAGAATTAAAATTGAAGGATTTTTTGGCAAAATAGGAACCTTAAAATCTTTTGGGATAATCTCTTTCTTATTCCGCATTCTTCCCTTTTACATTATTTATGTTTATTATGGCTACGATGCTCAATCAGACGTACAAATTTTTTGGAAATCAGCCCAACATGCTTCGAAATTAGAACTAGTTTACCGTGATTTTGACTCGGTGTATTCTCCTTTCTTTGCCTATATTACGGCGCTTCCGCTTTATTTTTGGGATACCGCCAGAGCTGTTACATTACTCATGATTTTGATTGAATTATTGATATTATGGCTGACAATGAAGACCTACCCCGCTGAGAATAACCCTTCCACTACCTTCAAAGCTTTGATTTATCTTCTTTTACCTGGTCCTTATATTTTTTGTGTGTTGGGTGGTCAAGAAGACATTTGGATGTGGGGTTTTGCATGTTTGGTTGTTTATGCTTGGCAACACAAAAAGTCTGATTTAATGCTTGGCTTTATAACGGGTTTAGGTTTGTTGACTACGAAAGCATTTTTTGTTTTGTTGCTCCCATTGCTGTTTTTTAAGGTAAAAAACAGGATTAAATTTTTGATGGGCAATCTAATAGTTGGAATTCCAATTTTATTAATTTTATATCTACTCGGAGGAGATTCGTTTTTAATGCCAATTCGTTTGGCTCAAGACCCAATGGCGGTAAATATGTGGTCAATTATCAATCCCTTTATCTGGGATTATGGGCTGACCAAACACATAAAATTATTGAACTGGATTGGTCTTTTTATTATTTTAAGCGTTGCTATTTGGCAGACAATTAATAGTAAATCCCTTAATATTAAATATTTTATTCCTAAAATCTGGATCGTAATCTTTGGTATTATGATGGTCGTTCAAATTGGTGCCTATGCCAATTATATTTTTATTTATTCGATGCCCCTCCTATTTTGCTTTAATTTTTTCAAGCAAAAAGCCTTTTTAGTATTTACGTTCATTTTTCAAGGTTTTGCCACCGTTCAACCTTCATTTTGGTTTAGAATTGGAAAACCATTTTTGCGATTTGATAATCTTTTAGGCTCAAAATTTGCGATAGAATACGCTTTAGAAATCGTCGTCTTTGTTGGTGTAATTTACTGGTTGAGCATGGTAATGAAAAATAAAACTTAATTTTTTATCAGTAAATTTTGGTTTTATTTTACTCTTACTAGAAACAAAAATATTAAATCCATGAAAGCTTTAAAGATTACACTTCTTTTTTCATATTTGTTGATTGGTCATTGTTTTGCCCAAAACAAAAAAGACCGTATCCAACTCGTAAATAAGGACGCAGCGCACAAAATTGATGTGTTGGTCGATGGGAAATTGTTTACTTCCTATTTCTATCCAAGCGATTCAATTCTTAAAAAGCCCGTGCTGTTTCCCATATTAACTTCTAAAGGCACGACCATCACCCGAGGGTATCCATTTGCGACTCGTGCAGGCGAAAGAGTTGACCATCCGCATCACGTTGGAATGTGGTTGAATTATGAGTCAGTTAATGGTTTTGACTTCTGGAATAATTCAACGGCCATTAAAGACCGCACAAAATATGGAACCATTAAACATACAGGAATAGTACAAACAAAAAGTGGGTACAATAAAGCCAACTTGACCGTAAAAGCTGATTGGATTGATACCGACGGAAAAGGCAAAACGCTGCTGAAAGAAACTACAACGTACGTTTTTCACGCAAACGGAAACCAAAGAATTATTGACAGAATTACAACCTTAACTGCTCAAAATGAAGAAGTTATGTTTAAGGACGTAAAAGATGGGTTTTTCGCTATTCGGGTTGCACGTGAATTAGAGCACCCATCCGATAAGCCAGATACTTTCGTAGATGCGAATGGTATAGAAACTAAAGTTGACAAATTAGACAATACAGGCATCACGGGAAATTACCATAGTTCAGAAGGGATTGAAGGAGAAAATGTGTGGAGCACAAGAGGAAAATGGACTAATCTTTCCGGCAGAATTAAAGATGAGGATATTTCTGTTGCGATTATTGATCATCCTAGCAACGTAAATTATCCAACCTTCTGGCACGCAAGAGGTTACGGACTTTTTGCCGCAAATCCTTTGGGTGAAAAAGTATTTAGCAAAGGAAAAAAAGAATTGAATTTCAAACTCAGTCCAAATCAATCTATTACTTTTAGCTACCGAACGGTGGTAACTTCTGGCAAAGTTTCAGATGAGACTTTGAATCAATTAGCCACTAATTTTGCAAAAATTAAATTTTAAAATCTTCAGCCATTTACTCACCGACGAATTGCATAACTTATTTAATCTGTCTTTGCGATTGCGTATGAATTTTAAGAGAATTAAACTAAAAAGGTACATCATTCGTTTATTTAAAAAATATAAACAATGAAGTTCCTTTTTTTTATTCTCATCATCCCGAAAATAATTTTTGACCAGCAAGACTCGCTATTTTATAAAATGTCCGCCTCCGATTTTATGAAACTGCCCGAGGTGAATAAGCCTATTGATGCAAGAAATCCCAATCCAGCTTTATTAGATGCAGCATTATTTCACTTAACTAATGTTGAGAGAATTAAATTTAATCTACCAGTATTTATTTACTCTCACCAAATTCATAAAGCCGCTATTGAACATACCGAATCTATGATTGATCGTAATTTTTATGGTCACGAAAATCCTAATAGCCCCGCCCATAAAACTTTATCCGATAGAATATTTCTTCAAACTATGGAATTTAAAGAAATGGCTGAAAATATTGCACAACATGATATTTTGGGTGGAACTGAAAACATATATTGCTTTAAAATACCTAAAAATGGTCAGGACTATATTTTTTTAAATTGCGAATCTAAAAAACCAATATTAACATTTACGTACGCTGAGTTAGCAAAAAGTGTAGTGAATGGATGGATGAATTCTCAACATCACCGAGAGAATATTCTCAATCCCAGATTGAAATCAATGGCTTGTGCAGGAAGATTTTCTAATAACCCTTATAAAACTCAAAAAAGCACTTATGCTCGTTTAACGCAAGATTTTGGCGGTTAAGATGGATCTTTACTAAAATAAATATTTGGCAAAATAGAAAAACACCCGTTGATTTACGTGGCACTAACCTTATTTTTTTAGTATATTTGTAGTATATGCTCCTTCCATAATTCCTCTAATTAATATTATCACAAGTAAATAATACTGATTTTTGATCAAATTATCCATTTCATTCTAATAAGTCATTGACAATTAAACAATTGACTTATCAATGAATATTTGTTTGTAAATAGACACAAATTATAAAAATATATCAAATGAAATTAACTTTTTGGGGAGCTACGAGGCAAGTTACAGGTAGTATGTATTTACTTGAACTAGACGATGAATATAAAATTCTAATTGATTGCGGGACAAATATGGAGCGGGAAATTGATTATGCCCAGCCTATAACAACTAAGGATTTTTTTCCATTTGAGGCATCGCAGGTAAATCTGGTGCTACTTACCCATGCCCATATCGACCATTCTGGCAATATCCCGATGCTCTATCGTGAAGGATATGAAGGGCAAGTTTTGTGTACATCCCCAACGGCCGAGTTGACAACGCTTTTACTTTTTGATTCTGCTAATTTGAATTCAAAAAAAATTAAGCAAGCAGAAGGAGACAGTAAGAAAAAGAAGAAAAAAATGGATAGGTTGCTTGTGAAGGGTGATTTATACTTGCAGAAAGACGTCGAAAATGCTTTGACAAATTTTGTTGCCATACGTTTTAACCAGCGTTTCAAAGTTTCAGATACGGCTTGGGTAACGTTTATTCCGGCGGGTCATTTATTGGGTGCAGCGCATATCTTATTGGAGGTAAAAGAAGATGGCAAGATGAAAAGTATTTGCTTTTCAGGCGATATTGGTCGAAATAATTATCCGCTTCACATTAACCCGTCGGCTGAAATACCGGCGGTAGATTATTTGCTTTGCGAAACCACTTACGGCGCACGATTACACGAAGACCATCAATCGCCAGAAGATGCGCTCGGCGATGTTATCAAAAGTACTTGCATTGACATTCCTGGTCGATTAATTATTCCAGCATTCTCGGTTGGACGAACACAGGCGCTGCTTTTTACTTTGAGTAAACTTTATACGGAAAGAGGATTTCAACCCATCAAAGTATTCAGCGACAGTCCATTAGCGTATGCATCGACAAGGGTATATCAGAAAAATTTAAAGCAACTAAATAAAGAAGCGCAGGATTTTCAAGCGGAAAATGATTCACTTTTCGATTTTGAAAACTTACAATACATTCAATCCGAAAAATCAAGTAAGGCCATTTCTAATTATGGAGAACCTTGCATCATTATTTCTGCATCAGGAATGATTTCTGGTGGACGGGTTGAACAACACATTGCCGCTAATATTAATAATCCTTATTGCACAATTCTCTTAGTAGGCTATGCCTCAGAAGGAACACTTGGTTGGAGATTGATGAATGGACAAAAAACGCTTAGGATTAAAGATGTAGAGCATAATGTGTTGGCAAATGTGAAAAAAATTGACGTTTTTTCTGGTCACGGTGACCAAAACGATTTATTGAATTTTGTCAAAAAACAGCCCAAAGATAAACTCAAAAAGGTGTTTCTAATTCACGGAGATTACGAAAGTATGGGCGTTTTCAGAGATGTTTTGGAAGATGAGGGCTACCAAAATGTAGAAATTCCTGAATACGGCCAGACTTTTGAATTATAGGGACTAATTTAATGGAAATTATAAGATTAACGCAGGCTGGCAGCTCCGCTGGGGTTGAATCAGCCTGCGCCCTAATTCTAGTTCTTAAAGCTTTTCTATTGTTGTTTCATTCAAAACAGAGTCATCTACTTTTTATGCTATTTTTGTTTTTAACTATCACAGCTAAAAAATATGCAAACAACCCTAATCAAAAACGACGCCGTAGTATTCGGCATTCTTCTTGGAATAATTTACTTTACTTTTTACACCTCCACCCTCCAACATCGTTTTTGGCAAAAGTTTTATTTATTTTTCCCCAGTATCTTGATTTGCTATTTTGTTCCAGGTTTACTTAATTCCTTCAATATTATTTCGGGTGAAGATTCAAAGTTATATGAGTTTGCCTCTAAGTATTTGCTGCCTGCATGTCTGGTGTATTTCACCATAAATATTGATTTCCGAGCCCTTAAACGGTTGGGTCCAAAGGCAATTATCGTATTTTTAGCCGGCTCATTGGGTGTGATAGTGGGTGGACCAGTAGCTTTATGGATAGTAAAAAACGTGAGCCCAGCATCTGTCTCGGGCGAAACTTGGCGTGGCTTGGCTACCATTGCGGGAAGCTGGATTGGTGGAAGTGCTAACCAAACGGCTCTCAAAGAAGTCTTTAAACCTTCGGCAGAAATATTTTCACAAGCTATTGCGGTAGATGTTATCATCGCTGAATTATGGCTTGCTTTATTACTTTTTGGAGTCAGTAAGGCCGCTCAAATAGATAAATGGATGAATGCTGATACCAGTGCTGTGGATAAAATTAGGGAAAAAGTAGAAAGAGAATATGCTGAAAATCAACGTAATCCAAGTTTCACGGATTTATTATTGATCCTATTTGTTGGTTTCGGCGCCACGGCTTTAGCCCACGCTTGTGCGGATGTGATTGTACCTTTGATCGGTAATAATTTCCCAAATCTTAAAAAATTCAGCCTAACCTCTTCGTCTTTTTGGGTAATATCATTGGCTACACTTTTTGGTTTGATACTTTCCCAAACACCCGCCAGAAATATTGAAAAAGTAGGGTCCTCAAAGTTTGGGAGTATTTTTCTATTCATTCTTATTGGCACTATTGGCATGAAAATGAACCTAATTGCAGTCTTTGAAAGACCAACTTTATTTTTAGTCGGTATTATATGGATGTTTTTTCATGCATCATTTACGATAATTGCTGCCTATTTAACCAAAGCTCCATATTTTTTTACGGCAGTAAGTTCTCAAGCAAACGTTGGCGGTGCTGCTTCTGCTTCTGTGGTTGCAGCGGCTTTTCACCCTTCTCTGGCCTCAGTAGGGGTTTTGTTAGCCATTTTGGGGTATGCGATAGGAACATATTTGGGCTATCTAACGGGGCTAATGATGCAATGGGTAATGATATGAAAGGAAAGCAATTTACTTAAACGCTACCATTCCACTATCCCAATTAATCTGTTTAATGATTGTAAGCTAATTTCTATAGAAGAAACAACATTTTTGCGAGGAGTTCGAGTTAAATCATTTTGCCAATAATTTAGGATAATAAAATATCTGGTTTGCACCTCATTAATAATTAACGATCCTAAACGATTTTGAGCGACAAATAATTTGGCACCGCTGTAATTTATCATTTTGGATTGCAGCTGAGGTAATTTTATTCAGAGTTCTTCTAAATAACAATACACTAAAATTTAATTAGTCAGTGTATTACTCTGGCTAAAGTTACAGGATGGAAGAAAATTCATTTATGAAACTCTAATGATCCATGAAAAATTTATGCTCCGAGGTGATAAAATTAGTTTTTTAACCTTGATAAGACATTTGTTAAAAACTAATCAAGAAATATTTACTAAGAAAGTGCACTTCAGGGTAAAATAATCCAATTTCTAAAAAAAATCGTCCATTCTTTAAGCTTTTTTAGATTGGTTCGATTCAAGCCAGATTACCCTAGGAAGGTAAAGAACCCAAAATCTGATTTATTCATTAAAAAAAAATGTGTAAAAGGACTTGGGAAAATAGAAGATTTACGAAAAAATTGGTCTTTAGTTTTAATCGTTTTTATAATATTGAGAATATTAAACATTTTGATTATAATTATCAAAGATAAGGGCGTAATTTTGCATTGAGTACTTAAAAAAGTATGTCAAAAACAGGTTATATTGATTTTATATGCTTAAAATTCATTCCGTTAAATATATATCGTGAAGAACATTCGTAATTTTTGTATTATTGCACACATTGACCATGGTAAAAGTACTTTGGCGGATCGATTAATTGAGTTTACCGAAACTGTACAGAAACGTAATATGCAAGCGCAGTTGCTTGATGATATGGATTTGGAACGAGAAAGAGGAATCACAATCAAGTCGCATGCCATTCAGATGAATTATCTGTCTCATGGCGAAAGTTACGTGTTCAACCTAATTGATACGCCTGGTCACGTCGATTTTTCTTATGAAGTTTCTCGTTCAATTGCGGCTTGTGAAGGTGCCTTATTGATCGTTGATGCCGCACAAGGAATTGAAGCACAGACAATATCAAATTTATTTCTGGCACTCGGACACGATTTAGAAATCATCCCTGTATTGAATAAAATTGACCTTCCAGGAGCAATGCCCGAAGAAGTGAAAGATCAAATTGTGGATTTATTGGGTTGCGACCGTGACTCGATAATTCATGCTTCGGGTAAAGAGGGAATAGGAATTGAGGAGATTTTAGAAGCCGTCATTCATCGAATTCCAGCCCCGAAAGGCGACCCAGCGGCTCCACTTCAAGCATTAATTTTTGATTCTGAATTTAATTCATACCGTGGCATTGAAGTAATTTTCCGTGTGTTTAATGGTGAAATTAAAAAAGGTGATAAAGTAAAATTCGTAGCCACAGGAAAAGAATATTTTGCCGATGAAATTGGAACACTCCGTTTTGAGAAAGAACCCAAAATGTCAATCAGTGCGGGAGATGTTGGTTATTTGATTTCTGGCATCAAAGAAGCTAAAGAAGTAAAAGTAGGTGATACGATCACCCACCGAGACCGTCCTTGCGAAAACTTTATCGAGGGCTTTTCGGAAGTAAAACCCATGGTTTTTGCAGGAATTTATCCCGTTGAAACGACAGAATTTGAGGATTTGCGTGATGCTATGGGCAAATTACAACTAAACGATGCTTCACTCGTTTGGGAACCCGAAACATCCATGGCTTTAGGGTTTGGTTTCCGATGCGGATTCTTGGGAATGTTGCACATGGAAATTGTGCAGGAACGTTTGGAACGTGAATTTAACATGACGGTAATTACGACGGTACCCTCCGTGAAATTTAAAGTAACTTTAACTGATGGTGAAGAAATTTGGGTCTCCGCTCCTTCTGAATTACCAGAGCCGAACTTGATAAATTATGTGGAGGAACCCATTATCAAAGCACAAATTATAACAAAGGCTGATTATGTTGGAGCAATTATGAAATTGTGTTTAGATAAAAGAGGAGATTTGAAAAATCAAATTTATCTTACTTCTGATCGTGTCGAGCTACAATTCGACTTGCCGCTTTCAGAGGTTGTTTTTGATTTCTTTGATAAATTAAAGACAATTTCACGTGGATACGCCTCTTTGGATTACGAATATAAAAATTATGAAATTGGAGAAATGGTGAAGTTGGACGTAATGCTAAACGGCGAAAAAGTGGATGCACTTTCTGCTATCGTTCACCGTGATAAAGCTTATGATTGGGGAAAACGTCTTTGTGAAAAACTACGTGAGTTATTGCCAAGACAACAATTTGACATTGCCATACAAGCGGCAATTGGTCAAAAAATCATTGCTCGTGAAACCGTGAAAGCACTTAGGAAAGATGTAACCGCTAAATGTTATGGAGGTGATATTTCTCGGAAACGTAAATTATTAGACAAACAAAAGAAAGGAAAGAAACGAATGAGACAGGTGGGAAATGTCGAGATTCCACAATCGGCATTTATGGCAGTTTTGAAATTGGATTGAGTAAAAAAAGCCTCTGTATAAATCTACAGGGGCTTTTCTAAAAATATAAATGAAAGTATGATACAATTTAACAAAATATTAGTCGAAGACGATGATCTTCCTTGGGAAGTAGTTGATGATAAAATCAAACGTAAAATCATGTCCTACAATGAAGCGTTAATGCTCGTTAAAGTGGCATTTGAAAAAGGTGGTATCGGGGCATTGCATAAGCATCCACATTTACAAATAAGTTATATCGCCAGTGGCACGTTTTCCGTTACGATTGATGGACAGATGAAAAAATTGAAAGAGGGGGATGTTTATTTTGTACCTTCTGATGTACTGCACGGGGCTGTTTGTCTGGAAGATGGCGTCTTGATTGATGTTTTTAATCCAATGCGGGATGATTTTGTAAAAGTTTGAGCTTAGACAAATTTAAATGTTTTTCCGTCCTCAAACTTTTATAATTCAACCATCAAAATCATTAATTTCTCCAACTCTTTTGTGGCTGAACCAAATTCCGAATTATATTTGTTCAACATCATCGAAAAACACATCATTTCTCCATTTCGAGCGGTAAAATAACCTGCATAAGCTCTTGCACCATCAATTGAACCACTTTTTGCTCTAACATTTCCCATTGCTTTTGATTTTTTTGCTAAACCTAAAACCGTTCCAGAAACACCCACAATAGGGATTGAATCATAAAATGCATCGAAAGATTTTTCCAAAAACATGGCTTTTAGAATATCAGTCATATTTTCGGGGCTAATCCCATTGGCAGGCGAAAGTCCACTTCCATCTTTCATTGATAACCCATTTAATTTAACTCCTTTAGTAGACCAAATTTGTTTCAAACCCTGAACAGATTCTTCGAGTGAACTTCCTGAATTCATTAAAACCGAAGGTGTTTTTAAAAAGGTTTCTGCGTATAAATTGATGCTATGGAAATTACATTCACGAGCTAAATCACGCAAAGGGGCAGATTCTACGGTATCAATTTGAACAGTTTTAAGTGGCTTTATATAGGAAATATTTTTTTTATTCGCTTCTAAATAAGAAAGAGGTGCTTCCGAAACCGTTATACCAAATTCTAATAATTTCTTTTGCAAAAAATAGGCAGAAAACAGCGCAGGGTCTGGGATTGATCCCTTCACTGAAAAATCAACCCCTTTCGGGACAAAACCTTGCATTATTAAGACGTCCTGGTAAGGGCTTGAATAAATATTTACTTGGTCGCCCGTGCCAGCTTTATCCGTAAAAACTCGATTAATTTTCCGATAATAGGGTAAATCTGGAGAAACCTTCACTAAAGAAGCCGATTCCAGATAATTTCCGGGATTGAAAGTAGCATAGTACAAATTTTCGTTCATATTGAGTCCATAAGCACCCGCTCCGTAATAATTGCCCATATCCCCCCAAACCCAAGTATCTGGAATAACGTTTTCCTCAAAAAAACTACCATCCCCAAATATTTTTCCTCTAATTTCTTTGATGCCCAAATCCTTGATCCTTTTCGCCCAATTTTCATTTATTTGCTTATAATCAGGCTTATTTTTAAACCGCCAAGAGCCAAATGAAGGATCTCCAGAACCTCTAATGATCATATTTCCTTGCAGTACAGAATCTTTAATTTGTCCGCTATATTCTAGAAAAGTGGAATATTTGAAATCTTCCCCCAAGGACACTAAAGCAGTTGCCGAAGAAATCAACTTGAGCGTTGAGGCTGGAATTAGACTTTTTTTAGCATTAAATTCAATAACATTTTTATCAGAATTTACGGATTTTATGCTAATTCCTGCAAAACCATTTTCAAGAAATGGAGAATTTACTAAAGAATCTATTTTTCGTTTAATATTATATTTTTTTAATTCAACTTCCATTGAATCAGGCGATTGCGTTTGAAATATAAATATTTTAAGGATCGTTATTATCAGTATTTTCATTTTAAAATAATTATTTTTTACCATCAAGATACGAAGATTTTCTAAGGAATCTCAATGAAGAACTTCCTGAAACAGTTACCATTTGGGATAAAAAGCTTTCAGGAAGTTAAAATCGAATCTTTATTTCAAAACCTGAACGGTCACCTTACTATCCCCATAAACCCTTTGAGTGGTTTTAATAAAATCCTTTTTATTGGCTTTGTAAATATTCTCAACGTATTTCTGTGGGTTAATATCAAACAATGGGAAAGCCGTTGATTGCACTTGAATCATAATTTTATGACCTCTTTTAAAGGTATGCAACACATCTTGCAAACGGAAATTAACTTCCGTTTTTTGATTGGCAGGCAAGGGTTTGGGCCTTGCAAATGATTCTCTAAAACGTGAACGCATAACTTCACTTCTCACCATTTGCTGATAACCACCCAAAGTGACATTCTTTGGCGTGTAAGGACTGTTTGGCTCATTGCCAGGATAAACATCAATTAGTTTTACGAAAAAATCGGCATCCGTTCCAGTCGTAGAAATTTTCAGATTTACTTTGATTTCACCGCCTAAAGTCATTTCGTTGGTCAAGATATCCGTTTCAAAAACTAATACATCACTTCTCCGACCCGCAAAACGTTGGTCTTCGCTCATATAATTACGGGGTGAAAATCCTAAAATTGCTTTTGGGTCTTCGGTATAAGGTACCGGTTTTGCGGGGTCTGAAATATATTCCGAAAATCCGTTTGCTTTTTCTCCCATGTTGATTTTTCCATTTGGATTTAGATAAAAATCCACCTTCTGAGCCATTTTTGAAGGGTATTCAGAAAACTCTCGCCATTCTTTCTTGCCTGTATCAAACAAAAATGCTTCGGGCAGACCAGTCTTCCCATCTCCCGATCCTTTCAAAAAATGCTTAAAGAATTTTAACTCTATATTTTTCTGGAAATACGTAGCAATACTATCCCCAAAATAAATATTTGAATGGAAATGATGCCCATTTTCTCTTGCCCAATCGCCATGTCCAAATGGCCCCATAACCAAAGTATTATAGTTATTAGTATTATGCTGTTCGATGTTTTTGTAAACTACCAAGGGACCAGTGATATCTTCGGCATCAAACCAACCACCTACGGTCATAATGGCAGGAATATTTTTGATATTTTTCAAATGAGGAATGATGCTACGTTTTTGCCAAAAATCATCATAATTTGGATGCTCAATGTGTTCCTGCCAAAAGAAGTTATCCCCGTAAATTCTCGTAAAATTTTTCAAGGGTGTCATCGTTTTATACCAATCAAAACCATCCAACGTATTGATTATTGGATATTTATCATCATACCAAGAATCCGGCATTGGTTTTGGATGTTGCACTCCAAAAACCGGGAAAGTCAGTCCGTATCCCATCGTAAATGCACCATTATGGTGAAAATCTTCAAAGAAAAAATCTGAAACGGGTGCTTGAGGTGAAGCAGCTTTGAGCGCAGGATGCCCAGATAATGCGCCAGCAACGGTATAAAAACCTGGGTACGAAATGCCATATTGCCCAACTTTTCCATTATTATTTGCTAGATTTTTTACCAACCAATCAACCGTATCATACGTATCCGAAGACTCATCAATGTCTGTACTTCTCAACTTGTTGGGTATTTGAGGGGTCATATTCGTCCATACACCCTCCGACATCCAGCGACCTCGTACATCTTGATTTACGAAAATAAACTTCTCAAGCATCATATACCTTGAATTAAACAACATTCTAGGATATTCATTTTCCCCATAAGGCGAAACGTCATAACAAGTCCTTTGCATCACAATCGGATATTGATTTGTTGGCGAAGCATCTTTTGGCGTAAAAACATTCGCAAATAATTTTACACCATCACGCATAGCAATTTGGACTTGTGTTTTCGTATAATTTTCACGAATAAAAGCCGAATCCTGCTGGGCAATGGATAACATTTGGGCTTTGATTGAGCATGAAAGGAGATTAAGAGTTAGGAAAATAATTATTTTTCTCATGGTTTGTTGATTTATGGAGTAAATACAAATATATGAAGAAGATTAGTTTAATAATGTATTACCTGTTAGCTTCTACGCAACAAACAACTAAATTAATGCTGGACTTTATTGTTGCCGCCCCATGTTTCGCTTCCAACTGAAAACACGTGGCACAAGATGAATTTTTATTGATCTGATTGTTTCCAGACTTTTTGAATTGGTCTCGACCAACCAATTAAAAAAACACACTTTTCCCGCCATTTCACGTCACATTATTATTTTGAATTTAGGTTTTGAGAACTATTTATTGCCTATTTCATAGTTACTATTTTTATGTTTGATTCTGCATTATCTTAAAGTCTATCGACAACGTTTCTGATGGAGAATTATTAAGACTCAAAAATATGTCTTCTTGTGCAGCTGGATATTTGGGTATTATTTTTATTTTAGTCTTAAAGTATTTGATGAACATTTTTAAAAGATCAAAAATATACCTTTTGTTCACGATTTTGGTATTTATTAGCATTTAGTTCGAAGGTACTTTATGCATTTTTTATTAATTCTCAATTTTTGGTGATGAAACACCTAGAAGTGCTGATAAATGTCTATTTTAAATAAACATCTGATATAAACTTTTCAGCATAAAGTTGAATTTTGATTAATATTCTCAATAAACTTTCCATCTTTTCGGAATTTTTCACAAAACGATCTACTTTGTAGTACAAGAATACTCACAGACAAAATCATTTTTGAATTGGATGAAGACCCTGCTTTCAATTTACGGATTTAATGTTTCAGCACTTCATAAATACGATGATATGGCCACCATCAGAAAAGGAAACAATAATTTGCAATTCACACAAAACAATAAAATAGTACAGAATTAGTTATTCTAAGATACTGGAAAAAATTTTACCCGAAACACGGATAAACTCGTAAATTATTGATTAACAATTGATTATCATAAGGGGTGCCACGGATTTATTATCAATTTAATTATTGCCTGTACTTAAAATGAATTACCAATTCATCTAAAAAGTATTTCTAGTGATTTATTGATTAGGCCAAGTGATATGATCAGCTTTGTAAAAAAGGAGTTTTCATTTCAATAACAACCAAGAAATGAAGGTGAGATCATGGGAAATAATAAAAGTATTCCTAAAAATAGCTTGGGAAATTTAGCTTATTGTAATGCTGGAAAATGGCATGAAATTTAGATTGAAAACAACTAATCCAAAAGAGCACCGATAGAAAGGTTGTAGAATAAATTTGTTTTTAGAAACAATAAGATCAATTACAATTCAGGTTCAAAAATTGATATTAAGGCAGGAGAATTTACAAAGATTCAGGATCTATATACAAAAACGATGTGATTGATTGATAATTTTGAAATAGAGTAAGTAGGAAATCATTATATCAATTATTTATAAAAATCTTGTTTTATTTCAGCGTTAAAAATAAAATTTTGCTTTCATAAATTTTAAGAATCAACTACCATAAAAAAGAGAATTTTGAATAGATTCAAGGTTAATAAATCCTAAAACAAAGATTTTAATTTATTCGGTTGGAAGGGATTAGAATGAAAAAT
>Ga0114959_10002525_pt1 | contig 14891 bp, 12 predicted proteins | sample C_130625_EF_Meta_FD_87317 | JGI IMG/M metagenome (GOLD analysis project Ga0114959, IMG submission 87317) | Freshwater microbial communities from Lake Croche, Canada to study carbon cycling - C_130625_EF_MetaG | ecosystem: Environmental > Aquatic > Freshwater > Lake | place: Lake Croche, Canada...
GAATTGAGTTATTTAAGCGTTCAAGAGCAAGGCTTTTCGAGAGATACAGCGATAATTTGAAATCCGTTAGCAATCTCATTTTGCCCTCTCCTAGACAATATGTAGATCCGATGTGGCACTTATTCCCGATACGCGTGGATTCCGCTGAGCGTGGAAGGATTTTTGATAATCTAAGATCATCCGGGATTGGTGTTCAAGTTAATTACATGCCTTCACACTGGCACCCTGTGTTCAACAACTCGGAGAACTTTCTTAACCAATTTCCGGTAAGTAATGAGTTTTATCAGTCTGAGATATCGCTACCGTTCCATACTGAAATTTCAGATCAGGATTTCGATTTTATTATCAAGGAATTTCGGTCTGTATTGATATGAAAAATCTAATACTTTTCATGAATGGCAAACTCGGGTTAGAGATTTTGGATTTTCTGATTAAACGTGAAGACACCAATATCTCGACCATCGTACTAAACAGTTCAAAGAAAATAAGATCAGACTATATGAGTCAAGTCAGGGAGATTCTTTCCAGCAATGAGGCGGATATTGAGGTGTTTCAGTACTCAAAAAACCTTTGGGAAAGTTTAGAATTTTCAAGATACTTGATTCCCCAAGTTTTTGGCGTCTCTATTTTATTCGGGCATATTTTTTCGGAGAATGTAATTGATAAATTTAGAGGTAACTTGATTAATTTGCATCCTTCCCTTCTTCCCATCGGCCGCGGAGCAGATCCAATATTTTGGTCAATGGTGGATGAATTATCCCAAGGTGTGACAATTCATCGAGTCGATAAATCGATTGACACAGGAGAAATTTTTATTCAGCAAAAAATTATTATCGATTCTTGGCTAAATTCGGGTCAGATTTATGATTTGGCGATGAAAAAGCTACTCGACTTATTTATCGAATTTTATCCAGGCTGGGATGAAGCTTCCGCTTCGATGCCACAAATAGGTGAGGGCACGTACCATAAAGCTCACGAATTATTGGATTTAAAGTCGAAAATTTTAGAATCACCAGGAGATTTAGTGAAGCAATTGAATCTAATTCAAGCGCTGACCTATAATGACGGCAGGAAAGCGAAAGTCGTATTACCTAATCACGAAATATGGGAAGTTTCTCTGCAACTTAAACGAATCCAGGGTTGAAATAGATGTCTTTTTCTGAATCAAAAGTAATGTACATTGCAGAAGTTTCTGCGAATCACCTAGGCTCCATCGAGAGAGCGAAAAGCATTATCAGAGCTGCCGCGCAAGCAGGCGCTACCGCGGTGAAATTGCAAACATACACCGCGGAAACCATGACATTAGACTTGCCACATTTAAAAATTAGTGACGAACATTCGTTGTGGGGTGGCCAATCCCTGTATCAACTATATGAAAATGCCCATACCCCTTGGGAGTGGCATGAAGAACTTTTTCATTTAGCCCGTAGTTTAAACCTAACACCATTTAGTTCACCATTTGATCTTTCCGCAGTTTCTTTTTTGGAATCCCTGGATGTGCCCATGTACAAAATTGCATCAATGGAAACAGGTGACCATAAACTTATTCGCACCGTGGCTGAGACTGGAAAGCCGCTTATTGTATCAACGGGTGCAACAGAGCTGGAAGAGATTCATGAGCTAGTCAAGGTAATAAAGTCAACAGGAAATAAAGATCTCACTCTCTTGGTTTGTACAAGTTCCTACCCTGCCCACGCTAAAGACGCTCACATTAATCGAATCGCAACTCTGCGGAATTTATTTGACTGCAAAGTAGGGATTTCAGATCACACTCTAGGTGTAGGGGTAAGTGTCGCAGCCATTGCACTTGGAGCGACGGCTATCGAGAAACACTTGACGCTTAAAAGATCCGACGGCGGGGCAGATGGGGCTTTTTCCATGGAACCCGACGAATTCTCGACACTTGTGCGCGAAGGAAACATCGCTAAAGAAAGTCTGGGGAGCCCGTTGTGGGCGATGCAACCATCAGAGATGGAATCGCGTCGGCTTAGGAGATCGCTATACATAGTTTGTGATGTTAAGAAAGGCGAATTAGTTTCACTTAAAAATGTACGCGCAATTCGACCTGGCCAAGGAATATCACCTAAATTTCTGGACTTGATTCTTGGAAAGACTTTTATTCACGATTACACGAGGGGCACACCTATGGAATTAGATTTCGTCGAATGACTTCAATTGCAATAATCCCTGCACGGGGGGGATCAAAAAGAATACCACGGAAAAATATTCGTGAACTCGATGGTAAACCTATTATTTGCCACACAATTGAATCACTGATGTCAAATTCAAAGATTGACTCAATTTATGTCTCAACGGATGATTCAGAGGTCAGATCAATTTCTGAAGAGCTTGGTGTCAAAATTATTAAGAGACCTTCAGAGTTGAGCAATGATGAAGCAACAACCTTAGAGGTAATGTCACACGCTGTTCAAAATTTACCAATGAAGAGTTCGACTACTCAAAGAAATATTTTCTGCATATATCCAATAAATCCGTTCCTAAACCATAACTATCTGAATACAGCCCTAGAATTACTATCTTCATTTGATATCGACTATGTGTTTACAGCAAAGGCATTTACAAGTCCAATCCAGCGAGCACTAAGAATTGATGAACTGGGTAATGCACAAATGATTGATACCGGAAAATCATCTATGCGAACCCAAGATTTAGTAACTCGCTTTCATGATGCTGGAATGTTCTACTTGGCCAAATCGGCCACTTGGGAAAACATGAAACCCATCTTTGATGGTCGGGGCAGGTTTATTGAGTTAGGCAAGTATGAATCTATAGATGTAGACGATGAAGAAGACTGGAAGATGATGGAACAACTAAGGATAATTAGAAACAATGGAAAAAATTAATATCTTGGTTTTCTCCCCCTTTTCTGGAATTTGGGACCATTTTTTGACAGACGTGCAAATTGCTGAGCTCATCCAAAGTGATAGTCGCTTCAAGATTGAATTTCTCACCTGTGACGGAGTATTCCCAAATGACTGTACTGTGCGCGATTATTTAAATCTTGGATCGATGGGAAAAAATGAAGGCATAGATATTAATTGCAGTACCTGTACAGCAAATACCAAAACTTCACATATTGAAGCCAAGTATAAGTCTTATAGCCTGAAGAAAATTCAAAGCGAAGTAATCGGATTAGATTCGAAAGTAAATAAAGAAAAAACGAACTTCGGGCCTCACTTCATTTATGATGGCGTACCTCTAGGGAAAATAGCAATTTACGAACTTCTACTAAAATGGAAAAAGACAAATTTAGAATTTTCAAATGAACAACTAGTTGAAATTTGTAATTATGTCGAAAATACTTTCCGAACATATTTAATAGCACAGCATTTCTTTTCAATGATTAAGCCCGACAAAATCCTGATCTTTAACCCCCAATATTCAGTCCCCGGAGCTTTTGCATCGGCTGCTATAAAAAACGGAATACAAACCTTCTATTTGTCTAACTCGGGGACAATTTCTGAAATGCGAACTCATATAAAAATATGGGATTGGGAACATTTCAAACTTAAGAACCCTGCTTTAGAAAATTGGAAAACTTCAATTGGTCCAATATCAACAGAATCAAAACGCCGATTGAAGAAATATTTTCTACAATTACACGAAGCTTCTTCACCTTGGGTATATTCTGAGAAATCTGAAGGACGAAATTCTCGTCAATATTTCAACATCCCATTAGATAACAAAATAGTTCTAGCAGTCATGAATAGCACGGATGAATATTTTGCTGCAGCCACATGTGGACTTCTCCCACCAAATATGTCGCAAAGTAAAGTATTTGAAAACCAAGAAATGTGGATCTCTGAATTGATTGAATGGGTAAAAATACGTAAAGATGTTAGTTTGATAATTCGACCGCATCCAAGGGAGTTTCCAAATAAACGAGAAGACGTCAGAGGTGAGGCAGTTGATAAGCGCAGTGAACTATTCGAGAACTTACCGGCGAATGTTTTTGTTGATTACCCTTCCATAAAGTTCGCTATAGAAGATCATTTTGTTGAAACATCGGTAGTGACGACAGGCTGGTCTAGCGTGGGTCTAGATTGGCAAATGAGAGGGAAGGTTTGTGTTACCTATGACCAAAATTTACCTATGTATCCTCCCGACACTCATTTAACTGGAAGTACGCAAGGAGCCTATTTCCGTAATTTGGATTATGCCTTGAACCTCCCTCCAAGCGACACCAAAATAATTCAATCGATTGCGGAGAAATGGTACGAGTACTCCAATTTCACAGGTTCAGCCAAATTGATTTCATCTGTATTCGAAAGCAATCCCCATAAGTGGTTTTTGAAATACACCTTGATTAATTCCTTTTCTTACAGATACTTCCCTGAACATCGAAAAAGAATTGAAATAAAATTTAAAAATATAAAATCGGAATCACACAAAATTTTTACATTTTTGGCCAGCAATAAGAAATCTTTTTTAGATATTTAATCAAATCTTTTGAGTTCCAAAAAAATAACATTTTCATTTCTTGCAAGTTTTTTTTCTACTTCGGATACATCCTTTGTAAATCTAGGTAAACCTAAGTCGAAACGGGGCTGCCCGATATCAATCAAATAATCCTCTATTCGCCACACCTTGAACATCTCCTCGATATCTCTAAATCTGAATTTGATATGAGTATTAAAATAGACTTTTGATTCACCATAAACAATAGAAATATATAAGACTGAATTATTTGTTGTTACTCTCTTGAGTTCAGAAATTAAATGGGGAATCGCCCGAGCGTCAATCGAATCTCCATACCTTCCAAGGCCAATCAAATTTAAGCTGACAGGGGAAATAAAAACATCAAATGAATTGTCGTCAAACGGTAGTGGCTTTGTTGCATCAGCGAGCACGTATCTAACTGAGGTAATACCATCAATAGGGATTGCCAAATTCATAGATGTCACTCGGGACCTTAGGCTCAAAATTCCATTTGCCATCTTTTTCCCACCTAAATCAAGAATACGTAGATTTTTAGATTCAAAGCCGAGGGACGAAAATAGCCAAAAATAAAATGAGTCATAGTGTGTGAAATCTTCAACAGGGCTAGTAGTACTGTCTCCTTGAAGTTCTGTGTCAAAATTTGCGAGAAAAGAATCCTGAGCAATAGACCGCCTGAAACTGAAAAACGCTGGTCTTAGACGAAACTTCAATAGTCTAAATCGGAGAGAATTCAATAGTCGCATGCTAAACACCTTGCTAATCAAATATTTCGCTCGGGTAGCGAAGAACACAGTACCCGATTATAGGCTTTGATTGGAAATTCCTTATGAATCGCGAGCGTATCATAAGTCGAATAAAATTCGAAGAATTGTGAGGAGTTGTTTGACAATACAAAATCCATTAAAGATACAGGCGATTCAAGCTCTACGTGGGATCTCTATTCTATTTGTCTTACTTTTTCATAGCCAAATTGGAGTGTTCAAGCTTGGATACATAGGGGTCGACATCTTTTTTTGGATATCCGGATTTGTATTGATGCCATCACTATTGGAGTTTTGGAATTATCAATCAGCATCGAAACTCCGCCATTTTTACATCAAGAGATTTTTAAGAATTGTTCCAGCGCTTTCATTTTCCCTAACCATTTTCGGGATTTTAATATTACTTTTAGGAAATGCTGTTGATTTATTTAATGTAGCCGAACAAGAGTTATCTTCTATATTTTTTGCTGGAAATATTGGGGCTTTCTTTACGAATGGTAACTATTTCTTGCGGGACCCCAATCCATTTCTTCACACTTGGTCCCTCGGAGTCGAAGAGCAAGTATACCTATTTGTACCGATTTTACTAATTTTGGTTTCAAGAGTGAAGAGATTTAGTTTCAACCAATTTTGGTACTTTGTAACCCTTGTTTCGATCTCTAACTTTGCGGTGCTCAATATTCTTTTTCATACCGGAAAAATTATATTTGGCGTTGAGTCACTGAACCAAGTTGCATTCTATTCTGCAGGGACACGTGTGTGGGAATTTGGATTTGGAGTTTTAACTCATCGTTTAATTAAGAGTGAAAATCGCAAGCTAATGCAAATTCTTCTTTTAATATTTACGATTTTCAGCAACTTTTATGTGAAAGATTTGTTCCCCACTTTTCTAGTTATTTTCACCCTTTCCGTTTTTAATCAGAAAGTATTGAACTATCAATCGAATTCTCTCATCTCGCGGACTTTAATTTTTTTCGGAGATAGATCGTATTCGCTTTATCTCGTCCATTTCCCCATTTCGTATTTACTTAGAAAAGCCCCGGGGATTGCAATTTCTAATGAAGCGCTACTCATATTTACTTATTTTTTTCTCACCATCTTCTTTGGAGAAATTCAATATAATATCGTTGAGAAGAAATTTAGAGCCAATACTTATAGACTACGCATTCTAGCAATCTACATTATTGCAATTCCGATAGCTGTTGCGTCGATCCAAATTTTGGAAGCATCGACAAAGTTTCTCACAAGTACAGTTGCACCGAAGCCAGCTTTAAGTTCGACAAACTGGAAGCCTGATTGCCATGCTCTAGTTTCGAATTTTCCATGTGTTGTTACTACTAAGCATCAAAATATATTACTTGTTGGGGATTCACATGCAGCAATGCTTGCGAGAGAAGTAGATAAAATAGCAATCAAAAATGGCTATGGATTTAGTTTTTGGACTAGGAGTGGTTGTGGATTTGCTTTAAAAAAAGGCGCACCACAAAATGATTGTGCTGCTCATAATTTGCAGGTTTTTAGATATATTCAGCACTCTCGCCCAACTATTTTAATAATCTCTAATGTTGACTCGAGTCATAAACCCCCTCAATTTCAAAATAGCAGCGATTGGCTTCAGGGTGAATTTTTCACTACCGCGCAGGTGCAACGCTCAGTTTCGCGCGTCGTACTAATCGGACCCACACCGTCATATGAGCCAAGTTCAATTCTAATCCAAGGAAAGCTAAGGAAAGAGCCATTTTCTGACGAAAAATATCTCATTTCCAGGTTTCAAGGATCAAAAATTTTCTACTTCTCAAGTTTGTCAAATTTATGTGTCTCAAATAATTGCATTTTCAAATCTAATAATCAATTCTTATATGAAGATTATGACCACCTTACATTTTTCGGGGCAGAAAAAGCGCTAGCTAATCTCTCACGATACGTGATCTTTGAGCGCGCGAGTTCAAGCGCAGGCACACATAGTTAAGATATGCTGAATATATGTGTGCTCCAATTATAGTCTTCGCGTATAAAAGACCGGCACATCTCAATAGTTGTCTCGAATCTCTAGAGAGTAATGCTCTTGCTTTAAGTTCTGAATTATTTATTTTTATTGATGGGCCTAAAACTGAGGCTGAAAAAAATCTGGTTAGAGAATGTTACGAAATAGCCAATAAGGAATGGAAATTTGCTAAGTGCCACGTTTATGATTCGGAAACAAATTTAGGTTTAGCGAAGTCGATTCGACGTGGTGTCTCAAATGTTTTATCCAAGCATTCCGCAGCTATCGTTGTTGAGGATGACTTAGTCGTACATAAAAGTTTCTTATCGTTCATGAATGACTCACTTAAACGTTTTGAACTTGAACCGAGTGTGGCCAGTGTACAAGGTTTTTCTATGATTAACAGACATTCAAATGAATGCTATTTTTTGAAGGGCGCAGATTGCTGGGGATGGGCAACCTGGCCTGATAGATGGAATTCCGTAGAATGGGATTCTCCAAAACTTTTTCAAAAAATTGTTGAATCACAAAGGGTTGCAGAATTTAATTATTCCAACTCATATAATTTTCTAAAGCTCCTCGAAATGAACGCCAAAGGTCAACTAGATTCCTGGGCAATTGAATGGCAAGCAAGTATGTTTATCCAAAATCGCGTGAGTATCTACCCACCTTACAACCTAGTTCAAAATATCGGAACTGGATCTAGCGCGACTCACGTATCTCAAGATCTGTCTCAATTTTCAGTCGCACAACGGGAAATTACTTGGGAATATCCCAAACAAATCACTATTGACAACCAGATCTTTAAAAAAGTAGCAACCAAATACCTTGAATATTATCCTCGCCCGATATTAGTAAGCAAAGCCTTCCGAATTGTCAAAAAAATACGATCTTTTGTAAAATTTTAAGCTTTTTTAGCCAGATGGTAACTTATGGGTATGAGAAGTCTAATTTCGCTGTCGAACCCAAGTTTGACTCGTAAAGAACTGAGGTACGTTCGGAAAGCTCTTAAGACTGGGTGGCTCACTCAATTCGGAAGCGACGTTACAAAGATGGAAAGCAGTATTCGTGACTTTTATCAGTCTCGATTTAATACTAATATTCAAGCCACCTCTACATCTAATGGAACAACAGCACTACATTTAGCATTACTGTCACTTGAAGTTGGTCCTGGTGATGAAGTCGTGATTCCTGGATTTTGTTATGTGGCGGTTGCAAATTCGGTTCTCTATTGCGGTGCAACACCCGTGATTGTTGATGTAGACGAATTTACTTGGAATATAGATGTTGACAAAATTACTGCAGCATTGAGCAGCCGGACAAAGGTCGTAATAGCAGTAGACAATTACGGACGAGAAACTGAACTCAATAAACTTAGAGAGCTTCTACCAAGTCATATTGCAATCATTCAAGATTCAGCTGAATCCTTCCCAAGTGACAGAAAAGATATGAATTCAAATTTCGCTGATTTAATCACAGTTTCTCTCTATGCAAATAAAATAGTCACTGCAGGAGAAGGTGGCGCAATTGTCGGAAAACCGAATTTAATTGAGAAAATAAATAAGCTTAAGAATCAATCTCAGGACCCCAAGAGAAAGTTTAGTCATGATGAGATTGGTTACAATTACAGAATAACGAACTTGCAAGGAGCTGTATTCAATGCTCAGTGGAATCGAAAAGCTGAATTATTAAGAGCGCGCCGTAGGGTTTTTACTTCATATCAGCGGGAATTAAACAACAATGGAATCGCCTATTCCATGAATGTGGGAAAAGATGATTCACCTTGGTTAATGACGATCAGACTTCAAAACCCGAACCAAGACATGCAGACAATAACCAAACTTATGATGAATTCAGGAATTGATACAAGGCCAGGATTTACGGCTTTTTCAAAAATGCCATATATTGCTAAAAAGTCAAAAATCGGTGACCTGCTTGTGAACTCAGAAAGCCTGAGCCAAACTTTAATTAGCCTCCCTACTTATCCAAGTCTGAGCAACCGGCAAATCTCAGACATAGTGCAGGCATTGAGCGAGGCTCTTCAAGTTGACTAGTAGAAAAAATTTATTGATTGATCTCTCCGAACTAAACCCAGAGAGTTTAGGTGGAGTACAAAACTATGCAGTCAGCATTACAAGTGAACTTATTCGTAATCCAAGAGTAGAAGTCAAAGTGCTGCTTTCAAACAAGAATTCAATTTATCTGTTGAAAAAAATTCCAGAGCTCGATCGCAATAACACAATTACATTGCCCAATTTAACTTTAATTAGCCAAAGTTCACTAAGAATTCTTGCGCTGATCGGGGCATCAAAAGTGTACATCTATTTAAAGTCTAGGCGACTGAGAATAATTATGAATGAACTTAAAGTTCAATTAATCTATACACCAACGACCCACTTGAATTACTGGATAAAAAATTGCGAACACTTAGTCAGTCTGCATGACATCCAGGAGAGAGATTTGCCAGAAAATTTTTCCAGAAAGGAGAGACTTTATAGAAACTTCAGAGTGACATGCACTCTAAGGTTCGCAAATACAATTCACGTAAGTTCAAATTTTATTAAAAACACTCTTGTAAAATATTATCCAAAATACTCAAGTCGAATAAAGATATTTGTGATCAATGAAGGAGTTGATTTAGATTATTTTAGTAATAGAGGAGGATCAAAACAACGGAAATTTTTATTCCCCGCAAGGGATTGGCCACATAAGAATCATAAGCTTTTCTTTTCAAGTCTTGAATTTTTGCAAAAAGAGAACCCTCCTTCATTTATTTTGACAGGCGCGTCCAAGACTAACTTAGAGATTTTTGATTTAGCGCGATTCCCAACAGTGAGTGCTTTGGGGCATGTTAGTCAGGAAGAATTGAGAACTCTTTACACGGAGAGTATGGCGGTAATCTCCTGCTCAAGATATGAGTCGAGTAGTTTGCCGATTCTTGAAGGAATTGCGTCTGAGTGTATCGCGCTTGCTTCTTCGATACCCTCACACATTGAAATGAGTGAGTCCTTAAATATAGAGATTTTTGATCCTTCAGACCCATCCGATTTAGCTATGAAGATACAAGAAATTACTCAAAAGTATGATCGGCGGGAATTGGATTATTCTATAAATAACAAGGCAATCCAAAAGTATTCTTGGTCCTTTGTCGCAAGAGAACTTCTTGACCACATGGTTATGTAGACTAGAGCTATGTCCCCAGACGATAATCAAATGAAGAAAAAGAGTAGAATTTTTTTGAAAAAATTCTTCTTCAGATTTGCCCCCAGGGGTGTAAAGAAATTTCTAGGAGTATTTCCTCTTGGGCTAGGATCTGAACGTAGAGCGTTGAATAATGTCTTGCGTAGCGGTCAATGGAATATGTCTTATGGAGTCGTTCCCAAACACATTAAACTGGAAAACGCATTTGCTGAATTCGTAGGTTCACAATATGCGATTGCAACTTCAGGTGGCGGAATGGGAATTCAAATGTCTCTCCGTGCGCTTGGACTGCAAAGAAACTCTGAAGTTTTGATGCAAGTCGACACTTGCTCTGCGGTTGCATTATCCGCAATTAATGCACAAACTATCCCCAGGTTTTATGATGCTGACCCAAATACTTTCTTGAGTAATATAAATTCTGCGAAAACGAAAATTTCTTCTAGTTCAAAGGCAATTATTTCAACCCATCTTTGGGGAAACCCGGATAATATTTCGGATTTAGGAAAAATTGCCCAAGATGCACATGCATATTTGATTGAAGACTGTTGCTTAGCACTTGGCGCGACTATCTCGGGCAAACGGGTGGGCACCACAGGTAAGGTCGGAATTTTTTCTTTCGGTTCAACAAAGCCGATTCAAGCAGGTGAAGGAGGGATGGTAGTTACTGATGATCTCGAACTTGCAAACGAATTGCGAGCCATGAGACATTGGGGAGAGAGAACGAAAGATTTCGGAGTTAGGGATGTTCATGAAATCTCCTGGAATGGAAGACTTAGCGAATTTTCTGCGGCGGTAGCCCTAGAACAATTGAAGGGCTTTCCTCGATTTCTTGAACAAGTGAGAGAAAACGTGGAGTATTTCGATAATTACCTACGCATGAATGATTCAATTGGACTCTTGAACATTGGCAATGCGATGTCACTGCACGAATGTTCCTTCACTCAAGTAACACTCAACTTAAGCAAAGAAGTTCAAATTCATAAATTTGCACTTCTTGATTATTTGGCTTCTAGGGGTGTTTCAACCTTCCACGCAAATTTTGAACCTATACCAACTCTTACTGTATTCAAAAACGGTCATTGGGAAAAGTGGATAAATACCCCTGACTGGAATCCCAAAACTGAATTGTTGGAGTCCAATTTCCCTAACGCATTTGAAATCTATAGACATCGTGCACTGGGTCTTTCGAGGACAAATTTCCAATCTAAGTACAAGGTTAAAAAATTGATTGCTGCACTTGAGAGTTTCTGCAAAGTTTCTCATGCTTGATTTCATGCGAAGGATTTACAAATGATTGAAATATATACAATATGGCGACTTTGAATTTATCACAGGGCTTGTCCGTAGTCATTCCAGTTGCAAACATGTCCGGTAAGCTCCACTTTTTGGAGGCAATGATAAATGACGCGATGCGACATTCAATCAAGTTGATAATCGTGCACGATAAGCATGATGATGCAACAAGTGACGAATTGAGTGAATTGATTTATAGCAGACAAAATGGCCATGTAACATTTCTCGAAGGTAAATTTGGAAATCCTGGAGAAACGCGAAACCACGGCCTACTATTTTGTGAAACTGACTGGGTTACTTTCTGGGATAGTGATGACCAGGTATATGTTGAGAATTATATTGATATGTTAAACGAAACAATCTTGTCGGATGCAAAACTAGGTATCGGCCTGATCGGAGTTTCAAAAGAAAAGCATTATGCGAGAAGCGATAAAATAGAGAGTGATTCAAGTTTAATTTTACAAATAGCAAACTTCCCAGGATTCACTCGAATGATTTATCACAAGTCTATTTTGAAAGAAAATATTTTTCCAGATCTACGTTTTGGAGAAGATCTAGTTTTTCTGGCTGCCCTAAATGTTAAGTTCACAGATAGCCATATCTATAACCATGAAGTTTACAGATATTTTGTGGGAAATGAATATCAAGCAACTAGTAGCAAGCCAACCCCGGAACAGATTACGAAATTATTGGGGCTTCTAATATCTCTTTTTAAAGCCCCTGCAACTATCAATCAACAATTCGTAGTTGCATTGATAGTTAAAATTGTCTTATCACGATCTAAAAATCGGGAAATATTTTTTGATATTGCGTCCAATCCAAAACTTTTTACAAAAATTCTTATTATATTTCTCAAGAACCCAAGCTTTGTTTTTGGTGCAATTAGATACTTTTTGTTAAACAGACCGAAAGTTGTAAGTGTCATTCATGCCGAATAAATTAATCCTGTCTGGCGGACTTGGAAACCAAATATTTCAGTATATTGCGGCTTGTGAAATATTTGAGAATTTAGAATTCCAGATAGATTGTTCTACATTGAATCCGCGCGTCGATAAAGAAGGTGAGCCCGATTTAGCACAATTCAAGCTAAATAAGAATACGAAATTTGTCAATTCTGACTTCAGTAAAGTTCAAAAGATTCTTATTTTAGGACTGCTCCACCTAAGTTCAGTAGGTCCGGATAATACGATCAAAAGAAAATGCATCAGAGTACTTAAACCACTAGTTCTGATACTTCTCGAACGAACTTTTTTTAAGGGAATCAATTTGGCAATTGCGGATGGTATCGGTGGATGTGAACCGAATATGTCAAAACGAGAAAGTATATTGATTGGAAATTTTCATTCCTATTCCTGGTTCGACAAAAATCCTCGAAAATATAGCCACGAAATCGTTTTAAAAGAAAAATTTGCTTCGTTAGACATATTTCACAATCAAGCCCAAAGGGAAATGCCATTAGTAGTACACATAAGATTGGGAGACTTTACTGAGTTAGAAGAACTGAATGTGGTGACGCCAAAATTTTTTATGGACAGCGTAAATGATGCCTGGAATTCAGGAAAGTATAGAAAGATTTGGGTTTTTTCGAACGATGAAAATAGTGCTCAGCAATTCTTACCCACAAACCTGCTTATTCATATTCGAATTATAGACACGCGTGATTTTTCGCCCGCCCAGATACTTGAGGTCATGAAACTTGGTGTTGGGTACGTAATATCCAATTCAACGTTCGGATGGTGGGCTGCGACACTCTCGACTCAATTGGAGCCAGAGGTATATGTTCCTTCAATTTGGTATAAGTCTGTTGCTGAACCAAAAAACCTTATTAGGTCGTGTTGGACTAGAGTTACTACAGTTTAGGATTTGGGGACTAAAGAAATGATGGCTAAAGGCTATATCAATTTGAAGCGAGCTCTTTCCACTCTAACAAGGAGAGATAAGCGCAGGTTGATGGTCGTAGCCGTACTTAATCTTATGCTCGCGATAATCGATCTAATCGGTGTTGCAGCGGTGGGAATTTTGGGAGCCTTGGCAGTCGTCGGAATTGAAGGTACTGCCAAGGGCACGAGAGTTAATTATATTTTAGGCCTGGCCAGAATTGATAATTTATCATTTCAAAAACAGGCTGCCATTCTGGGCCTTTTGGCAGGGGCATCGTTTCTTTTCCGAACAATTGCATCTATTTATGTGAACAAGAGAATCACTCGATATTTTAGTCGAAAGGGTTCCGAATTAAGTATTCAGTTACTTTCAAAAATCTTGAATCAGCCAATTGATTTAATTTCTAAGAGATCAACTCAAGATTATATTTACATATTAAGTGATGGAGTTGCTAGTTTAAATTTAGGAATTTTAGGTACTTTAGCGACACTTTCCTCAGATCTAATTTTGTTAGCAATACTTTTTGTTGGTATTCTAATTGCTGATTTCTGGTTAGGGATAATAGTTATAATTTCATTTTCCGCAATTGGACTACTTCTCACAAAAATATCCGGGAAAAGAGCACGCGCCATTGGTAGCAGAGATGCCATTCTAAATAAAACAGCCAATGTAGAAATATTCGAATACCTGAGCTCGTTTAGAGAACTGTATGTTGGTAATCGCCTAAGTTCAGCGGTGAAAAATTTCAACAATATAAAGATTGAACACGGTAAAATTTTAGCGGATCGACAATATTTACCAATCTTAAGTAAATATATTATTGAAAGTTCTGTAATTCTCATGGCTCTAGTGGTCTCAGCGATTCAATTCCTCACCGGGAATGCGGGTCATGCGGTTGGTTCACTATCAATTTTCTTGGGTGCTGGTTCAAGAATCGCTCCGGCACTCTTACGGGCACAGCAAGGCGCGGTTCAGCTTAGGATGAATTCTGCGCCAGCCGCACTTACTCTTGATCTGATTGATTCCCTTGAAGAGACACCCACCTTAGATGATTTCTCCGTTTTATCCGAATTTGAGGTGAAACCACAAACATTTATTCCCATCGTTGACATTCATAATCTTTCGTACCGGTACCCAGGGCAAGAGGTAGATGTTTTATCCAGAATTAACTTAGTAATTGAACCAGGGAAATTTATTGCGATAATAGGCCCATCCGGAGCTGGAAAATCAACCCTCGTCGACGCTTTGCTAGGACTCCTGACAATCGAATCTGGTGAAGTTTTGATTTCTGGTGTTAGCGCTAAAACTGC
>Ga0114959_10002527_pt1 | contig 14887 bp, 15 predicted proteins | sample C_130625_EF_Meta_FD_87317 | JGI IMG/M metagenome (GOLD analysis project Ga0114959, IMG submission 87317) | Freshwater microbial communities from Lake Croche, Canada to study carbon cycling - C_130625_EF_MetaG | ecosystem: Environmental > Aquatic > Freshwater > Lake | place: Lake Croche, Canada...
CATACCCCTGGTGATTTATCGATTTATTCGACATTTACTAAGTTGCTACTAGTCTTATTACGTGGTCAACACGATGGCCGAGAGCGATGAGCCTTGGACCGAAAAACCTCCACGCCTTGACGTCGGCGTAGTCGGAACTGGCAGAGCTGGCTCCGTGTTAGGTGCTGCCCTAAAGCGAGCTGGACATAACATTCGAGCGTGCACCGCAGTCAGCGATATTTCAAAACTTAGAGCAGAATCACTGTTACCTGGTGTTCCGGTTACCTCCATTGATGAAGCCGTTAAAGATCGAGACTTGATTCTTTTAACAGTTCCAGACGATGTACTTGGCCAGGTTGTAGGCGGCCTTGCCACAACAAATGCGGTAAGCCCCGGAACTTTTGTTATGCATGCCTCTGGCCGATACGGCATTGAAATCCTTCGGCCATTGACAGAACAAGGATGTTTGCCATTGGCACTCCACCCCGTCATGACATTTACCGGAACCAGCATCGACTTAAACCGATTGTCAGCTTGCCCGTTTGGAATTACTACGGTTCAAACTTTGCGCCCAGTCGCTGAAACGCTCGTTGTAGAAATTGGTGGCGAACCAATTTGGGTGCCAGAAGAAAATCGCGGGCTCTACCATGCAGCACTAACTTTCGGTGCGAACAATTTAATGACGTTAGTTACTCAAACAACTGAATTGCTTGAGGCAGCCGGGGTTACTAACCCAGAAGATCTAGTTGCACCACTATTGGGTGCATCTTTAGATAATGCTTTACGAAATGGTGACGCTGCAATTACTGGTCCAGTTGCGCGTGGAGATGCTGGCACAGTTCAGGAACATTTACGGGTGCTCGCCAAATTTGACCCAGCAGTGACGCAGGCTTATCGAGCCATGGCTAGGCTTACCGCAATTCGAGCGCTTGCTTCCGGAACTTTGCAACCGCAGTTGGCCGAAGAACTCTTGATCATTTTGGCTGATGAATCATGAGCGCGCTCAAAGTTTTAACAACTGTCACGGAATTGGATTCTTGGGTATCCCAAGAGAAATCTCAAATAGCAGCAGTACTAACAATGGGTGCATTACATAAAGGACATGCCGAGTTAGTTAAGTATGCAAAAGCCAATACCCCAATGGGCACTCGAGTAATTGCCACAATTTTTGTGAATCCCACGCAATTTAATAATTCATCCGACCTTGCCGAATACCCTCGAACTTTAGATTCGGATCTAGAAATACTGCGAGCCGCAGGTGCCGATGCTGTTTTCGTCCCATCGGTTTCCCAGATGTATCCCAAAGGTCTGGGAGTAGATCCACCAATGGAACCGGGTGCAATCGGCGAAGTATTAGAAGGAAAAGCTCGACCAGGACACTTTCGCGGAATGTTAACCGTGGTTCATCGCCTGCTTTCTATTACTAACGCCAACTATTCATTCTTTGGCGAAAAAGATTTCCAACAGCTAACTCTGGTTAAAGCCATGGTGAATCACACAAAAATGCCAATCGAGATTGTTGGAGTTCCAACAGTACGAGATGAATTTGGATTAGCACTGTCCAGTAGAAACCGACGACTTACCTCAGAGGGAATAAAAACCTCACGTCTAATTTCAATAGCAATGAAAAAAGCGGCCGAAGTATTCCTAGCATCAGGCTCAGTTATCGAAGCTGAAGCCGCTGGAAAAAATGTTTTGGAAGAAACTGGACACTTTGACATCGAATATTTCGAAATCAAATCAAATGATTTAGTTTCGCAACCGTCTCTAAACAACGCCCGAGTTTTTGTAGCGGTAAACCTTGAAGACGTAAGACTGATCGACAACCTCGAGATAACAAAGTAGGAAAACATGCTGTTAGCAATTGATGTCGGAAATACAAATACGGTTCTTGGCTTGTTCGAAGGCGACCAATTAGTTTCATCCTGGCGAACCAAAACTGACAGCCGGGAAACGGCAGATGAGTTAGCTCTAAAGTTCAAAGCGATACTTAGCGATTCCCCAGCTGTTACTGGGATAGCCCTTTGCTCCACAGTTCCTGCGGTTTTACGCGAGATGCGAACTATGTTGAAAAACTATTACGAAGATGTGCAACAAGTAATTGTTGAACCTGGTATCAAAACTGGCGTCCCGGTTCTCACTGATAATCCAAAGGAAGTCGGCGCGGATCGCATTGTTAACTCGCTTGCGGCTTTTACGTTGTATGGCGGCCCAGCGATTGTTGTAGATTTCGGAACCTCGACGAATTTGGATGTAATTTCGGCCAAGGGTGAGTTCTTAGGTGGAGCTTTGGCACCTGGAATTGAAATTTCTATCGATGCGCTTGCTGCGCGCGCGGCACAACTGCGAAAAGTCGAGCTCGTCGCACCTCGCAATGTGATCGGTAAAAACACGGTCGAAGCATTGCAATCTGGCGCAGTCTATGGGTTCGCTGGGCAAGTTGATGGCTTGGTCGATCGAATCGTGGATGAGTTAGGCACGCCCGTCAAAGCAGTAATCGCAACTGGAGGGTTATCGGCAATTGTGGTCCCAGAGTCCGAGACCATAACCCACCATGAGCCAGATCTAACCTTGATTGGTCTGCGTCTGATGTTCGAGCGCAACGCTTAGTACCGATAATCTTGGTCAATGACCACCGACCAGAATCCACTTGCCGAAGAAGTAGACGACCTGCCTGAACAAATGCAGGTTCGCCACGAAAAGCGGGTTGCAATTTTGGCTAGTGGACAAGATGCTTACCCGGTTCGAGTTCCGGTAACTACGACAATTCCAGCGGTTCGAGAAAAGTACGCACACTTTGTCGCCGAGCAAGAAAGCGGTGACACTGTCGGTGTCGCTGGCCGAGTTATGTTCCTGCGCAACACGGGCAAACTTTGTTTTGCACAATTGCAAGCCGGTACCGGCGAAACTATTCAGGCAATGCTTTCCTTTGATCGCATCGGAGAAGAACAACTTGATGCCTGGAAAGGTTTAGTTGACATTGGTGACGTAGTTGCTGTTGTTGGCGAAGTTATTAGTAGTAAGCGTGGGGAACTTTCGGTTATGACTGACAGCTGGCACATGGCTGCTAAGGCATTACGACCACTTCCAAATCCACATACGCCACTAAGTGAAGAAACTCGGGTTCGTCAGCGATATGCAGACTTAATCATGCGCGATACCGCTCGCACAGTTGCGCGACTGCGACCAGCAACGATGTCTAGTTTGCGTGCGAGTTTTGCAAAGCGGGAATACATCGAAGTAGAAACTCCAATGTTGCAAACTATGCACGGCGGCGCTGCGGCTCGACCTTTCGTAACATCATCGAATGCATTTGATATGCAATTGTTTTTACGGATTGCACCCGAACTATTTCTTAAGCGCTGTGTAGTTGGTGGCATCGAACGAGTATTTGAAATTAACCGAAACTTCCGTAATGAAGGCGCTGACTCAACACATTCACCAGAGTTTGCGATGTTGGAGTACTACCAGGCTTATGCCGACTACAACGATATGGCGACTCTGACTAGGGAACTTATTCAGGAAGCTGCACTAGCGGTGCACGGCACTTTGAATTACGAACTTGTTGAGGGGGGAACTCGCGATCTTTCAGGCGAGTGGGACCAAATCTCAGTTTTCCCATCGGTAAGTAAAGCAATTGGCAAAGAGATAACTCCAGAAACTCCAATTGAAGAACTTCGCAAGCTTTGTGCTGATGCTGGTATTACCCATGATCCAAAAGCAATTCATGGAAAGCTAGTCGAAGAATTACTTGAGCATTATGTTGTTGAACATTTAAAGAAGCCAACTTTCGTTATGGATTACCCAGTCGATACCTCGCCATTAGTACGCGAACATCGAACTCAAAAAGGAACTGCTGAAAAGTGGGACCTTTACATCGATGGCTACGAAGCAGGAACCGGTTACTCCGAACTTATTGATCCAGTCATCCAACGCGAACGATTGATCGAACAGTCCTCCCTAAAAGCCGGTGGCGATGCCGAAGCAATGCAACTAGATGAAGATTTCTTGCGCGCACTTGAGTACGGCATGCCACCATCTGGTGGAGTTGGTATGGGGATTGATCGCCTTCTTATGACGTTAACTGGATTAAACATTCGGGAAACTATTTTGTTCCCATTAGTAAAGCCTGAATAAATATGACCGTAAATGTTCGCCCTGCAATTACCGCAGATGTTTTAGCCATCCGAAACTTAGTTGAAAACTATGCCGGTGATGGACCACGATTACTTCGCAAAAACACTGTGACACTTTATGAAGATGTCCAAGAGTTTTATGTCGCAGAACAAGATGGCAAGATCGTTGGCTGTGGCGCATTGCATGTGATGTGGCATGACTTAGGAGAAATCCGAACTGTTGCAGTCGATCCAGCAATCAAAGGTCAAGGTGTTGGCTCCAAAATTATGAATGCGTTAACGCAGCGAGCAACTGAACTTGGTTTAACCAAATTATTTTGCCTAACTTTCGAAACCAAGTTTTTTACTGGTCATGGCTTTAGCCCGATTGAGGAATCACCAGTCGATGCATCCACTTATGCCGAACTTTTACTTTCGGGCGATCAAGGTGTGGCTGAGTTCTTGGATTTGGAACATGTGAAGCCGAACACCTTAGGCAACACCAGAATGCTAAAAAACCTGTAATTCTTGCCTGTTCGCTACTGGCAGATAGTGCCTACTTCGAAAAGTCCTTTAAACAAGCCAGTAATAGCTGCATAAAGTTTGCAGGTTTATAAATCCGCAGATGCGCTGTCATGCATTGGCTCTAGCATTGTCTAAAGGCCTAAAAGTTTGAAGGAGTTGCACATGTTTGAGAGATTTACCGACCGTGCTCGTCGCGTTGTGGTGCTTGCCCAAGAAGAGGCGCGCATGCTTAATCACAATTACATCGGAACTGAACACATACTCCTTGGACTTATTCACGAAGGTGAAGGCGTAGCGGCCAAGGCCCTTGAAAGCATGGACATCTCACTTGAAGCAGTACGCGCTCAGGTTGAAGAAATTATTGGCCAAGGCCAGCAAGCTCCATCCGGTCATATCCCATTTACCCCACGCGCCAAGAAAGTTTTGGAACTTTCCCTTCGCGAAGCTTTGCAACTTGGGCATAACTACATTGGTACCGAACACATCTTGCTTGGACTTATCCGCGAAGGCGAAGGCGTTGCAGCACAGGTTCTTGTGAAGCTTGGCGCAGATCTAAATCGGGTACGCCAACAAGTTATTCAACTTCTTTCCGGTTACCAAGGCAAGGAACCACAGCAACAAGGTTCCGGTCCAGCCGAAGGTACTCCTTCTACTTCTTTGGTACTTGATCAATTCGGTCGCAACTTAACGCAAGCTGCTCGTGATGGTCAGCTTGATCCGGTCATTGGTCGCGTAAAAGAAATTGAACGTGTTATGCAAGTTCTTTCCCGCCGCACTAAGAACAACCCAGTTCTAATTGGCGAACCAGGTGTTGGTAAGACTGCAGTCGTCGAAGGCCTTGCACAAAATGTTGTTAAGGGTGAGGTTCCAGAGACCCTTAAAGACAAGCAGATTTACTCACTTGATCTTGGCGCGCTTGTTGCCGGATCACGTTACCGCGGTGACTTCGAAGAGCGCCTAAAGAAAGTTTTGAAAGAAATCAAAACTCGCGGCGACATCATTATCTTCATTGACGAAATGCACACCCTTGTCGGCGCCGGAGCAGCTGAAGGTGCAATCGATGCTGCAAGTATCTTGAAGCCAATGCTGGCTCGTGGCGAACTTCAGACCATTGGTGCAACAACCCTTGATGAGTACCGCAAGTACATCGAAAAGGATGCTGCGCTAGAGCGTCGTTTCCAGCCAATTCAGGTCAACGAACCAACGATCGCTCAGACTATTGAAATTCTTAAGGGTCTTCGCGATCGCTACGAAAACCATCACCGCGTCACCATCACTGATGCGGCTCTTGTTGGTGCTGCAACTATGGCGGATCGCTACATCAGTGATCGATTCCTGCCAGACAAGGCAATTGACTTAATTGATGAAGCCGGCGCTCGCTTGCGCATCCGTCGCATGACTGCGCCACCAGACTTGCGCGAAATTGATGACAAGATTGCGGCAACGCGTCTTGAAAAAGAATCCGCAATTGACGGACAAGATTTCGAACGCGCTGCCTCGCTGCGCGATGACGAAAAGAATCTAATTGCTGCCCGTGCCACTCGCGAAAAAGAGTGGAAGGACGGCGACATGGATGTTGTCGCAACTGTTGATGAAGAATTAATCGCAGAAGTTCTTGCTGCCTCAACCGGAATTCCAGTGTTTAAGCTAACTGAAGAAGAGTCGCAACGACTGCTTCACATGGAAGGCGATCTACATAAGCGAGTTATTGGACAAGAGCAAGCAATCAAGGCTCTGTCACAGGCAATTCGTCGTACTCGCGCTGGTCTAAAAGATCCAAAGCGTCCGGGTGGATCGTTTATCTTTGCTGGCCCATCAGGTGTTGGTAAGACTGAACTTTCCAAGACCCTTGCTGAATTCTTATTTGGCGATGAAGATTCGCTAATTCAGTTAGACATGTCTGAATACTCCGAGAAGCACACAGTTTCTCGACTATTTGGTTCACCTCCAGGATTTGTTGGCTACGAAGAAGGTGGCCAGCTAACTGAGAAGGTTCGTCGTAAGCCATTTAGCGTGGTTCTTTTCGATGAAGTTGAAAAAGCTCACCCAGATATCTTCAACTCACTGTTGCAGATTTTGGAAGATGGCCGTCTAACAGATGCCCAAGGTCGCGTTGTTGATTTCAAGAACACTGTCATCATCATGACTACAAACCTTGGAACCCGAGACATTGCAAAGGGTGTCAGCCTTGGCTTTGCTGATGGCAATGACACCACAACTTCATACGAACGCATGAAAGCAAAGGTCAATGACGAACTCAAAACTCACTTCCGTCCAGAGTTTTTGAACCGCATCGATGACATCATCGTCTTCCACCAGTTGAGCGAAGCCGAAATTGTTGAAATTGTTGATCTGATGATTGCCAAGTTGGATTCTCGCTTGAAGGATAAGGACATGGCCATCGAACTTACTACGGCTGCCAAGGCACTTCTTGCTAAGCGTGGTTACGATCCAGTTTTGGGAGCTCGGCCATTGCGACGAACCATTCAGCGTGAGATCGAAGATCCAATGAGTGAGAAGATGCTCTTTGGCGATCTCAAGCCAGGCGAAATCGTAATTGTTGACGTCGAAGGCGAAGGCGACGATGCCAAGTTCACAATCAGAGGTGAGTTCAAGGGCGAACTTTCTGATATTGAAATTGCGCCCGTTGATGCTGCTGGAGTTTCAGAGTAACTAACTGCTTATGGCTGCCAGCAATTTCGACTTCGGAGTAATCGGAGCCGGAATTGTTGGCTTAGCTATAGCAAATCGAATTCGCCAGATTCATCCCAATGCGACAATTGCAGTTTTCGATAAAGAAAAATCAGTTGGCGAGCATGCCAGTGGACGAAACAGCGGAGTGCTGCACGCTGGGTTTTATTACTCACCTGATTCCTTGAAAGCTGCTCTTACCCGAGATGGCAACCAGTTGCTTCGAGATTTTTGCAGTGAAGAAGAAATCCGAATCAAGGAAACTGGGAAAGTTGTTGTTGCCCAAAATTCCTCAGAAGTTATGGCATTACAAGAATTGCATCGCCGGGGAAATGCTAATGGGGTCGTTACTGAACTCGTAACCCCAGAGCATCTAGCTGAATTAGAGCCGGTAGCCAAAACTTCGGAATTAGCACTTTGGTCACCCAATACTGCGGTGGCAAATCCACTTGAAGTTACCCAAGCCTTGGCTAACAAAGTAGTTCGTGAAGGCACAACTTTAAAACTTGGCCATGAAGTGTTGCGCACGACACAAAATCGAATCATCACAAATCTTGGTAACTATTCAATCGGACACATTATTAACTGTGCGGGACTTTACGCTGACAAGATCGCCAAACCATTTGGCTACTGCGACGACTACGCGATGTTGCCATTCAAAGGTTTGTATTGGTACGGAAATTGGAAACCAGGAAAACTCCAACGTCATGTGTATCCCGTGCCCGATGTTCGCAACCCATTCTTAGGCGTTCACTTAACTGTGACTATTGATAGCCGAGCAAAGATCGGACCAACTGCGATTCCGATCTTTTCGCGTGAAAGCTATTCAGGATTCGGCGGGCTTAGTGCCAAAGAGATTCTCAATATTGTTGGCATCTATCCCAAGTTTTTGTCTAGTAAGCACCATGATGTTTTGAGTTTGATCAAATCTGAAATGCCGAAGTATTCACAGCGGCATTTAGTTACTCAAGCCAAGGCTTTAGTGCCAAGCATTGATCCAAAAGATTTCAAAGAGCGTGGTAGGCCAGGAATTCGAGCACAACTTCTCGACATACAAAACAAAAAACTTGAAATGGATTTTGTGGTTCGCGGAGATGAAAATTCGACTCATTTACTGAATGCAGTATCACCTGCCTGGACTAGCGCCTTAGCCATGGCGAACTACGTTTGTAAAAAGTTCGATTAAGATTTAGAAAATAAGGGATTGGAAATATTGTGGAATCAACAGTTAATGTGATCTGGTTAGTTTCTGGCTACATCGCACTTGGCTTTAAAGCTTGGGCACTATCTGATGTAATCAAAGCTCCGGCCGAAGCCTTCCCATTTCTAAATCGGCAAACTAAAAACATTTGGCTCGCAATCACCATCGGAAGCATCCTTGGCCACATCCTTTTCGGAGCCTGGGGATTCACTGGAATCATCGGCCTGATTGCATGTGGCGTTTATCTTGCTGATATTCGCCCAAAGATCAATGACATGACAGGTCGTCGGTGACTCCATCTGTACTCGGTGACATCACCAGAGGCACCACTAATCCAAATCGACTGCGGCGGATTGATCGGTGGATGTTGCATGCAGTTTGTCCCATTATTAGAAATGCCGACGATCCAATAGTTGTTGATTTAGGTTACGGCGCTACCCCAATCACAACGCAAGAAATGTTTTATAGATTTCGTAAGCACGTCAGACCAGATGTTGAAGTAGTTGGAATTGAGATTGATCCAATTCGGGTCAAGCAAGCGCTAGAAATTTCTGAACCGGGACTTGATTTTGTATACGGGGGATTCGAAGTCCCACTCCCAAATTCTCGAAAACCAATTGCGATCCGTGCATTTAACGTCCTGCGTCAATATGACGAAAGCGAAGTTTCGAAGTCTTGGAAACTTATGACGAATAGGTTGGCTCCCGAAGGATTTTTGATCGAAGGCACTTGCGATGAAATTGGGCGACGTAGTTCCTGGGTTGCCCTGCGTAGCCAAGAAAGTATTCCAGAAACATTTACGATTTCACTTCACGTTGGAAGCCTTGAATTACCATCTGAAATCGCCCCTCGGTTACCAAAGGCATTAATTCATCGAAATGTTCCAGGGGAGCGAATCTATGACTTCCTGCAAGAGTTTGATCGAGCTTGGCTGGGTAACTCGGCAATGATTCCATTTGGCGCCCGACAACGTTGGGTTGCAGCAGTTGAATCTCTACGCTCGAGTTACCCAATTCTGGACAACAAAGTTCGCTGGCGGTTAGGTGAAGTAACGGTTCCTTGGAAAGTCGTTGCACCTAAATAGTTAACAAGATTTGCTAACTATTATTTACCTTGATTGGCAACCTTATCGGCAGCAGCTGCAGCAACTTCTGGATCCAAATATTTTCCACCTGGAATTACAGGCTTGAAGTTTTCATCGAGCTCGTACACCAATGGAATTCCGGTTGGGATATTCAATCCCGCAATATCATCGTCACTTATGCCATCCAAGTGCTTAACCAGAGCCCGTAGTGAATTTCCATGAGCTGCGACCATAACGGTCTTGCCTGATTTCAAATCAGGAACAATGTTTGATTCCCAGTAAGGCAACATGCGAACCACTACATCAGCCAAGCATTCTGTCCCTGGCAAATCTTTGCCCAAGTCTGCGTAACGGGGATCATTCGTTTGGGCGAACTCATTGTTTGGATCAATTACTGGCGGTGGCGTATCGAAAGAGCGACGCCACAACATGAATTGTTCTTCGCCATATTCAGCCAAAGTTTGTGCTTTATCTTTTCCTTGCAAAGCTCCGTAATGACGCTCATTCAAACGCCAAGTGCGGTGTACCGGAATCCAATGCCGATCGGCAATATCAAGTGCGATATTTGCAGTCTTGATAGCACGGCGCAGTAAAGAGGTATGGAGGACATCTGGCAATGTGCCAGCGTCCATTAATAGTTCGCCGGCTCTTATTGCCTCGCCGAGTCCTTTTTCGTTTAGGTCTACATCGACCCAGCCCGTAAACAGGTTTTTCTCATTCCACTGGCTCTCACCATGGCGAAGCAAAATCAAGGAATAATTACTCATACTTCAATTCTGCCTGATTACTCAAAGAAGTGAGCAAAGGCCTTCAGATTAGCCAAGTCCATACCCTTACTGGTTCGCCAAGCCCACTCTTTTTCAATCGCAGAGCGAAATCCCAACTCAAGCAAAATGTTGAATGAGTTATCACTCGTTTGGAGCATCACACCGAGAAGTTGATCTATTTGGTCAAGATCAACGGTTTCAATTGGAAGTGTGCCTGACAGATAAATATCTCCAAGGTGATCTAAACAATAATTAATAACTAGTAATTTACGATTCTGCTCAAGAATCCAGCGATAAACCGCTTCATGGTTCTCATCAGGATTTCGGGCCACAAAGCTTTCGATCTTGAAAATTGTGTCCCCAATTGTCATTGCTACATTCACAAATTGCTTGTTTGTTCCAGGCAGCGAAACTACAACAGTTCTCTCACCAACTAATTCATATTGCAAATCTTGCGCAGCGAGGTACTGCGTGACTTCTGCGATTGATAAAGTCATCCGCTTGACCGCACGATCGACGACGTGACTGCTTCGTTATAAACCGTAATCAATTTATCAGTGGTTTCTTCCCAGCCAAAGTGCGAAGCATGTGCGACCGCTCCGGATGAAAGCCGAGATCGAAGTTCATAATTCGTGACCACATCGATAATGTGATTAGCCCAGGTTGTTGCTTCATGTCCATCAACCAAAACTCCACTAATTCCATCTCGAACTGCGGTAGGTAATCCACCTACCCGAGCGGCTATTACTGGAGTTCCACAGGCCTGCGCCTCGATAGCAACTAGCCCAAAGGATTCACTATGTGAAGGAACTACGCACACTGAAGCCGCTTGAAACCATTTAACTAATTCTGCTCGACTTGTTGGCGGCACAAACTCAACAACATCAGATATTCCGAGGCGGTCGGCAAGGTTAACCAATGCATCAGGTCGCTCGAGTCCGCTACCAGATGGCCCACCACAAATTGCTACGACCAATCGACTGCGCAATTCTGGATTATGCTTCAGAATTTCAGCAGCAGCTTCGATCAGAACATCAGGTGCCTTCAATGGCTGAATTCGACCCACGAATAAGAGCACAATGGCATCTTCGGCGACACCGAGATCGATACGTGCAACTTTTTGATTGCCCGGGACGAACACCCCAAGATCTACACCGGGATGAACAACTCGGACCCGGTTCGGATCTGCGTGATAGAGCTCGATTAATTCTTTGGCTTCAGCATGGGTATTTGCGACAAGTCGATCTGCTGCGATTACCACTTGTTCTTCACCAATTTCGCGTATGGCTGGTTCAGGTGCATCACCTTGCGCCAAAGTTAAATTTTTAACTCGAGCCATAGTGTGCATTGTGTGAACCAGTGGAACGCCCCAACGCTCTTGTGCGATCCATCCAACTTGACCGGAAAGCCAATAGTGACTGTGAACTAGATCGTAAAAGCCTTCGTTCTTTGCAGCTTCGGCTCGTAATACGCCAGCAGTTACTGCACACAACTGTGCCGGCAAGTCCTCTTTCCGCAAACCTTCAAATGGACCCGCTGGAATATGACGGACTAGCACTCCAGGGGCCAATTCAGTGACTTCTGGCTCAGCTAGGGAAGTGGCACGTGTAAATATCTCAACTTCGATTCCACGAGCAGCAATTCGTTTCGCAGTTTCGGCAATGTAGACATTCATCCCACCTGAATCACCAGTGCCAGGTTGATGCAATGGAGAAGTGTGGACAGAAAGTATCGCAATTCGATGCAGATTAGTTGAAGTGATAGCCATGAGAACCTTTAACTAACTTAGCGAAAAGGCTAGATTTTTGACACCTACGTGAAAAAAACCTATCTTGTGTAGGGTTCGCCAGTCACGATGTGAATTACACGACGTGCTACGGAGACTGCATGGTCGCCAAATCGTTCATAAAAGCGGGAAAGTAAAGTTACATCGATTGCCGCCTCGACTCCATGTGTCCAATTATCTGAGAGTACGACAGTGAACAACTCACGATGCAAGTCATCTAGAGTGTCATCGAAAATCTTCATGTCATCAGCAAGTGATGTATTTCGAGAAGAAATCACCTCAGCAGTTTGTTCTACAATCCTGCTAGCAGCATGCCCCATTTTTTCAAAAGTTTCTTTTAGTTCAGCCGGAATCGATGGGTTTGGGTAGCGCAGGCGAACTTGCTTTGCAACGTGAACGGCCAGGTCACCCATGCGTTCAAGTGATCCTGCAATTCGAATCGCACCCATGACAAGGCGCAGGTCGGTGGCAACAGGCGCTTGCAAGGCAACGATGCGAGATGCCATCTCTTCTACTTCGGAATTTAATTCGTCGATTGGCAGATCCCCAGCAATAACTTGTTCAGCGGCTGCCAAATCATCTTCAAGAAGCGCATATGTTGCCAGTGAAATTGACTTGCCCACAAGGTCTGCCATTGAGACTAAGACCTCATCGATTTGAGCTATATATTGATCGTGCATAATTTTCAGTGTACTGCGGTGTTTGGCTGGGGGTTGAAAATCCTCAAGTGAGACACTAGGTAAATTGGGGATAAACGGCGCTAATACAAAATGTGAACATTGCGCTAAACTATGCCGTGTAAGAGATGTCCAATTCGTAACCACTTTATTGTGGTATTTTGAGCGAATTAATGCAGGAAAGACATGGGAGGATCTATGTTGACACGTAGATCGTCGGGTCGGCAAAAAAATGAGCTCTTAGCAGTTGTAAATAGCCAAGCCGAGCGAGTCCTTGCTCTCAGTCAGATTTTGGATGTGCTGCCTGATGCAGCTGCAATCGTGGACGATTCAGACCGGGTTTTAGCGGCAAGCGCGAACTGTGTTGCGATGGGGTTAGTGTCCTCAGATCGAATTGGTCCTGTTGAAGTGCGGGCTTTGAACCGCGAGGTTAAGAGATTAAATAAAACACAGAGTCGAGACGTTGTAGTTAATCGAAATGGTTCGCGCCTTGGTGAATGGGAAGCACGGATACAGATATCCCCAATCGACGAAGAGATTAGTTTGTTGATCGCCCAAGACTTGAGCGAAGAGCGTCGACTAAACGATGTAAGAAGAGATTTCGTAGCCAATGTGTCACATGAATTGAAAACTCCAGTAGGTGCGCTTTCACTCTTGACTGAAGCGGTACAAGTTGCTGACACTGACATTGAACAAGTGCGACATTTCACCAGCCGTATGCAAGTCGAAGTTAAGCGACTAACTGCGATGATTTCAGATTTAGTTGCTCTTTCTCAAGTTCAAGGAGATGCACCGCTACGTAACTCAGCGCCGGTAGATGTTGCAAACATCGTAAACGAGGCAGTAGATGCCACCAAGATTTCTGCTGAGCAAAAAGGGATTCAAGTCGCGGTCGCTGAAAATATCAATATTGGCAAAATCTTTGGTGATGAAGAACAACTGACGGTCGCATTGAGCAATTTGATTTCGAATGCAATTAAGTACTCACCTAACAACACCAAAGTCGGTATAGGCGCCCGCTGTAAAGATGATTTGATCGAAATTTCGGTAACTGATCAGGGTCCTGGTATCCCAGTCGAATCTCAAAGTCGAATTTTCGAAAGGTTTTATCGGGTAGATCCAGCTAGATCTCGTGACACCGGCGGCACCGGACTCGGTTTGGCGATTGTCAAACATGTATGCGCCAGCCACGGGGGCGATTGCTTAGTATGGTCTCAAGAGGGCCAGGGTTCAACATTCACGTTACGTTTCCCCGCGCATCAAAACGGTGTCGGAATTGCCACGGAGGTTGTTACATAATGACGCTTATTTTAGTCGTCGAAGACGAAGAGTCATTCCGCGATGCACTTCACTACATGCTTACGCGAGAAGGCTTCGACGTCGTAATTGCCCCAAACGGAGCCGAAGGCATTCGGTTGTTCGACTCGAAAAATCCAGATTTAGTTTTGCTTGATTTAATGTTGCCAGAAGTCTCAGGTACCGAAGTATGTAAGTACATCCGCGCAAAATCAAGTACACCGGTCATCATGCTAACGGCCAAGGATACTGAAATTGACAAAGTAGTTGGCCTTGAACTTGGTGCTGATGATTACGTTACGAAACCTTTCTCAACTCGAGAACTATTGGCGAGAATTCGCGCGGTAATGCGTCGCGGCGGCGACGTCGAGATTGACTCTATTGGAGCCATTGAAGGTGGCCCGATTCGAATGGATGTCGAGCGCCACACCCTTACGGTTAACGGCACCTCAGTTCCAATGCCACTTAAGGAATTTGAGCTACTTGAATTCTTGATGCGAAATTCCGGCCGAGTATTGACTCGAGGCCAACTAATGGATCGGGTATGGGGTTCTAATTATGTTGGTGACGGCAAAACCTTAGATGTTCACATAAAGCGCATTAGGTCAAAAATCGAGCCTGATCCAGCAAACCCGGTATACCTATCAACGATTCGTGGGCTAGGTTATCGTTTCGAAATTTAGTTTTCTTGAATAAACATTAAGGCGTAGAAACTACCGGTGCGGCAGAAGGAATCTCTATGTCTGCGTAGAAGCCTGACTTCTCA
>Ga0114959_10002529_pt1 | contig 14879 bp, 8 predicted proteins | sample C_130625_EF_Meta_FD_87317 | JGI IMG/M metagenome (GOLD analysis project Ga0114959, IMG submission 87317) | Freshwater microbial communities from Lake Croche, Canada to study carbon cycling - C_130625_EF_MetaG | ecosystem: Environmental > Aquatic > Freshwater > Lake | place: Lake Croche, Canada...
ATTGTTCCGGAAGCAGCAGTTGCGGAAACAGTGTTTGTTTCAACAATGTTAGAGGTCTTCAGGTCTGCGTTTGACGATGTGCCAGCAAAGGTCTGCAATCCTGTAAAGGTGTTTGATACGTTTGTAACGGGGATGTTTGCACCAGCCAAAGTTGTGGCGCCTGTACCGCCATTGGCAATTGGAAGAGTGCCACTGCTGGAGCCAGCGATAGCGCCCCATGCTGGGGTTGCACCAAAGTAGCCTTCAAAGGTATCGGTTGTGGAGTTGTAACGCAGGTAACCCTTTGCCGGGGCGGCGTCGCGCTGTGCTGTCGTGCCTGTTGGTATGACAGAAGACCCGGTGCTGGATGTCTTTGCCGTGATGACTGAGGCGTCTACAGATGCTGCGCTTGCGGCTGCCGCAGCAGCACTTGTGGCTGCAGCAGACGCACTGGAACTCGCAGCAGATGCACTGGAACTCGCAGCAGATGCACTGCTATTGGCAGCATCAGCTTGCGCGGCCAGTGAGGTGAAAATTGTGGCTGGGTCTGTTCCACTTGAAATGCTGACCGTCACTGCACGACTTACCTTCTCGGTAAGCTGCTGAATCAGGATGGTTGCCTTGTCAAGCGCGGTGTTGATCACTGAAGGATAAAAACCACCAGCGTTCTGGAGGTCAACCGCTTGGGTCGGTGCGACCTGTGATGTCAGGGTAAGAGTTCTGCCGGTAGCCGGAGGCACCAGCATGGTGAGAGTTCCACCCGGGTTGGCGTTTTGATCAGCGTTGAGCGTGACCGTGTAGTTGGTGGTCAGGATTTGGGTTGTCTCTGCCCCCGTGGCAGTGACTGCAAGAACCGCCAAAACGTCAGCGGCTGTGAATACTTTGAATGTGAAAGGGAATGCCGTGGTCACACCGTTTCCGGTGAACGGCCCAGCCTTGCGGTTGCTGCTCGATATGGTCACGGTGTGCGCTCCTGTGGACTAGGGGCATATTGCCTCTAGAACACGGGGTTATGTGCACCGCTACTTGACCTTGGAGTCGGGGCTGGCCACGCCTGTCAGCAAGCCACGAACCTGGTCTGCCGTGCTGGTCGGCTCGATCTTGCCCTGGGCCTCACCGGACATGTAACCGAGGGACCTGGCAGCAGCACTGGCTGGTAGACCGGTGGTCAGTGTGATCAGGGTCGCCAGGTCCCGAACGGTCTTCTGGGCGTTGGCCTCGCCGATCACAATCTTGTACAGGTCGTGGGGAACTGAGGCTGCCGATTCGATCATAGACACCGCAGGTGACAGGCTCATCTTGTCATCTGCCGGGTTATGGTTGAACCGGGCCACGGCCGTGTTGATTACTTGGCCAACGCCGGGCACAAAGGCCGTGGCGTTCTTCAGGAGCGAGAACCCGAACACGGCCATGATCCAGTCATCCAGGTATTCCCCGTCCTTGTCCTCATCACCCGGTCCACCTTTGAATGCCAGGGCGATTGCTTCAGCCAGGATGGCCGGAATCAGGAACCCTAAAGTCAGGATCATCAGCCCCTTGCCCATGCCCTTGCGCAGACCAACCTCGCGCGAGAGGGTCCCGAACTCGGTGCCCAGCAGGTTGGCCTGCATGTTGAAGTACCCGGCAAATTGAGTGAACAAGCGAATGACCGGCGATCCAGTCTCGATCCTGCTGACATCTTCTGCCAAGCTGCTGCCTTGGGTCTGGCGCACCGCAGCGTCGGCCATCCGGGCTGCGTCCTTGTCAGACAGACCCTGCTCGATGTTGTGGTTAAAAGCCCCCATCCAGATAATCGGACCCATCACGTTGTCCACCGCAGACTGCATGAAGTAGGTGTGACGCTTGGCCCACTCTTGGGACTTCTCATACAGGTTGGCGTCGAGCAGGATGGCCTCGATGTCACCCAGCATGGCGTTGGCCTCTTCGTCCATCCGGTGTGTCATGTACTCGCTCGATGCTGCCACCACGGCCGTCATCTTCTTGGGTGACTTGAGGTAGTCGGCAGTAGCCTGCAGCAGCAACCTGGGAGGAACCTTGACACCGGCCAGGCTGAAGCCGGTGATCTGCTGGGCGGTGTTGCTGATATTGGCGAACATGGTCGCCATGCTGGATCGGTTGCGCAGGCCGTTCAGGAAACGGTTGGCCCAGCCCATTCCTGTGATTGGGGTGGATACCCGCTGCTGAGCAGAGCGGGTGAGCCAGGGCACCAGCATGTGGTTGATTGCGCCCGGGTCCAGGTTGTTCAGGGGCTCGGCCACCTTGTTGCTGCTCAGTAACCTGCTGACATCGCGCACCGGGTTCTCCATGTGGGTGAACAGCAATACCTTGTCGATGTGCTGGGCCAGCGTGCGCAGGTCCAGCAGCAGTGGCCGGTTGTACTCAACCCGGCCCTTGGTGAACCCCTTGCTGGTGCCGGGGAATGCGTAGCTCATGGACTCGGTGCCAGCCTCGATCAGCTTCTTGAGCTCCTGGTCCTTGACGATCCTGCTGTCAGCCATGGCAGGGACGTACCCACCACGGTAAGCACCCCAGGTCTCGCCGCCTGGAATGGTCAGGGAGTTAGCAGTAATCTCATCAAAGTATTTGCCGTAGGCATCTCGGTGTGCTTTCTGGGCGCCTGGCTTGAGTTCTTCCAGCAGGTCCCAGACCGACTGCGCCCAATCCATGTGGTCCTTGGTCAGCACGCCCGTATCTGCCAGTTCGAGCAGGAAGGCATCCCACCTGCTGGTGTCGAGCGAACCGTCTGTGAGCTCGGTTGCCCAGCCCCGGCCAAGCAGCAGCTTGCGCAGGTTGCTCTCGTTGCCACTGTGCAGGATGGCGTGCATGATCTCGTTCATGGCCACGCCACCACTGTCCTTACCGAAGGTGTAGTTCAGGTGCTTGCTGTAGTAGGTCTTGTTGCCGAAGGTCGGTGCAATGTTGTCAAAGCCATCACGCAACCGCTTGACGTAGATCGCGCGCTGGGTGCGGTATCGGTCTGCAGCCTCTTTGACCGGCTGCCAGATGTACTTCCTGAAGACGCCCATCTTGCCGCCGTCCATGCCGTCCACCCAGGACTCAACCCTGCGCAATGCGGCCTTGGCAGATGAGAATCCAATGCGCCTCTGGTCGGCCTCGGTGGGTGCACTGGTCACACCAGGTGCTGCTGGCGCCGGGCGCAGCGCAAGCTCGGCTGCCAACTCCTCTGCAAGCTCGGCACGGTCCATCATTTCACCGTCGATCTCCATCTGGCGCAGTCGCTTGGACTTGAACCACAAGGCATCCACCTCATTGAAGACCGCTCTCATCTCTTCGAGTGTGAGCTCGCGCCCGGGCTTGGCCATGCCTGTGGCTGCGTCAACTGACTGGCGAAGCACCTCGTACAGGTCTGGGTCGTAGGCCTTGACCTTGTCCAGGTACTCCAGGGCCTTGAGTCCCTTCTTCTCGCTGCCGTAACCGAACGCAGCCACCACGGCGCGAGCAGCGTTGACGATGTCCATGTCACGGTTGTCGGTGTCCTTGGCGGTGGCCACCTTCTTGAACAGGGCCTCCATCTTGGCCACTTCGGCCTTGGCGTCGTAGGCCGTCTTGGCGGCCACGGTGTTGATCAACTGGTTGCGCTTGTACTCGACCTGCTTCTCCAGATCACCCGTGGCGCGCTCGGCTGCCTTGCCGTTTCTGGCTGCTGCCTGCACATACTGCAAGGGTTTGATCATGTTGATCGGCAGCTTGCCGATGATGTCGGCCGAGAACTCCTTGGCGGCTTCGGTGAGCACATCCACTGTGGCGCGTTGGCCAGGCACCTTGCTGCGAACGCTCATGGCGTGTTGCAAGGCCCGAAGCTCGGTGGCCACGAACCTGGCGCGCGCATCGTTGTGGATGGCCCGGTTGACCTCGGTCTTCATCCCGTCCTCGGTGGCGATCTCACCGTTCTCCTCCAGCATCCGCTTGTCGGTCATACCGGCAATAGAGTCCTTGGGGTCGCCGAACTCTTTGATGGAGCGCAGCATCTCATCGACGGTGGGGAAACCGTTGGCCTCGGCGGCCGACTGCAGGGCGATATCGAACTCAGGTGTGTCCTGGCCCACCAGCTTCCTGGCCTCATCCAGCATGACCTTTGCCTTCATGGCGGGTTCAGCCATCACCTGGGCGGTCACCTCTTCCTCGATGCCCTTGCGCAGGGCGTCGTGCTTTTTCTGCATAGCCTTGAGGCCTTTGGACTGGGCGTTCTGCAGCCACTGGAGATCGCGCAGGCTGGCCGCCTGCAGGTAGTCGATGGCGTCCTTGGTGTGCTGCAGCCCAAGGCTGTGGTAAAGCTGGTAGGCGCCCATATCCATGCCACCCTCTTCCGAGGTCTTGAACAGCGCGCCCATGGAACGTGCGGCCTCGGCCACCTCGATCTCTTCGGCCGTGGCCAGCATTCGGTCCATCACCTGCCTAAACTCATCGGTCAGCTTGACATCCATGGCCTCACCGATCTCGGTGTTGGAGGATGCTTCACTCTTGAGGATGCTCTTGTACACACCAATCAACCAGGCGCGGAAGGTCTGGAACAGGTTGCGCATCTCCAGGTTGGGGCTGGTGCCCTCCATCAGGTAAGCCTCAAGCCCCCTGGCAAACTTCTCATGGTAGGGCTCGACCTCTTCGTCGGTCATGGCGAACCAGGTCTGCAACAGGGTCATCCCCTTGGCCGCCTCGACACCGGCCCAGGTCAGACCCTTGTTGACATCATTGAGAATCTGCTGCTCACCGTCTGTGAGTTGGCCGCCAGTGGCCAGCTTCTCTTCCATCTGTGCGGCCAGATCGAAGCGCATTTCCCAGAAGAAGTGCCCCAGTTCGTGGGGGATGGTGGAGAGGTCAGCGGTCTCGAGGACCGCGATCAGGGTCTTGCCGCTGCGCAGGCCGTGCTGCGGAAATCCTATCTGGCCTCGGTTGTCTTGGGCAAGGTTTCGTCCATTAGCTTGCCCGTCTTGGCCACCAACTCCTGAATCTTCTGGTCGGTTAGCCCCGCCAGAAACTTGTTGTACTGGTCCTGTTCCGACAACTGATCTAATTGCTGCGTCGAGTCGTTGTTCATCAATGCCATCCTTGAGAAGAATCTTCTTAGCTGCACCAGCGTAATCTTGGCTGGTGACCGCCAATTTTACTCCCAATGCGCTCCAAAGCTCTTGTTCCGGATACCAAATAAGAGCCTGCAAAGCGGCCGGTGGTATGCGTTGGCCGTACTGTTGTTCCACTTTAGCAACAACCCGGCGAACCACATCCCGCAATAACTGGCGTTCGCCACCTGATCCGGGCACATCCCGGGGTTTATCCATCGACAGAATCATGGTGTCGGCAGCGGCGACCATCTCGGACTTGGTGCGCTTGCCTGAGTCGTAGTCGGCGCGGTTGTTCTTGAAGTCTTTTTCGTGGGCACTCTTCACCAGCCGCGCCAACTTCATCGCGGCATCGAGGTCTGTCTTTGCCTGCTTCACCAGGTCTTTATCAAACTGACTAGAGAAGATGCCGGTGCTTGCCTTACCCTTGGCCTTTAACCCCTCTCGGAATCGAGCAATCTGCTTGTCGAACTTTTCCTGGTTGAATGCTGGCAGGGTGCCAGACAAACGGCCGATGGTTCGCATGAACCACATATCCATGGTCACCGGTTCAAAGTTGCCGGTCAGATTGGTGTAGAAACCGAACCCGATCTTGGGGCCAAAGATGGAACTCCCAAGCACCATTTCGTCCATCTTCTCCCCACCGATTTCATACCCGAGGTCGGTAAGCTGCTTGACGGTGTAGGATGTTCTCAAGAACTCAATGAATTGCTCATGTCCTTTTTCAGCGATCAGTTTGTTGGCCAACTTGAAACTGCTGGCCATAGCGGCAGAACTCTCACCCTTGCCGATCTCTGGAAACTTGCCGGTCTTGCGGAACTCTGCGTATTGTTCTTGCGCAAACGTCAAGTTGGTTTCGACGTTCATGCCCTGGCTGCCGATAGCGGTGGCGAGGATCAATGCATTTCTAGCCTTGGGATCGGTTTCCAGTTCTGGGTACTTGACTGCCATCTGTGCGATCAAAGCCCCGATGGTTTTGTCGTACCACTGAAGAGAGTCGCCAGCGTTTTGGATTGCGGCCAGCGCTTCGGCAGAGATCAGCTTGGCGAGTTGTTCCCTGTCGGCATCCACCTTAATGTCAAGAACAGGCAACCCGCTTTCAAGTCTGCGTTTGTGTAGAAACTGAACAACCTCCGGAATGCCGGTAAACACTGGGGCAACAAAAGCCTGGTCTTTGGCTTGACCAGTCATGTACTCAAGCACAGTGGAATTTGTTTCTTGATCACTCAACCCCATGTTGAGAATAACATCCGCGAAGATTTGCTTACCGTAAGGCTTGGCTCGAGTTGCTTGCGCGAGCTTCTTCTCCTCACCCACCAACTGCCTATCAGTGAACCCCAGGTCAAACTCCTTGGCCAAGGCCTCTGGCGTGACACCCATCTGCGCGGCCGTGACTGCGTACATGGTGGATGCTAGGCTAGCCAGCTTCTCGTTCTGCTTGGGGCTGAACCGGCCAAGGCCGTTGAGGCCGTCAAGAACCTGCTGCTGCACGGTGGCCTTGCTTTGGTTGAAGGTGGCGTCGGCCTCTTTCTCTTGAAGGGCGCGATCCACCTCTGCCTTGATCTCGTTGCCATGGGAGTCCATCCACGCCTGGGCCTCGACCCGGCTCATGCCATCTTCTGCCGGGCGCAGGTTGTCCATCAGGGGCTGGCCATAGACCGTGCCGATGGTGTCGGTCAGCAGTTCACCTGCGGGGATCACCAGGTCCACACCCATCTTGGCGGCTTCCAACTGGGGCTGCAAGCTGGGCAGTACCTGGGCTAGTTCATCCAGGTTGACCCCAGCCTCGACCAGCTTGGCGGTGTCCACATAAAACTGGCTCACGCCTTCGCTGTCCATCAACCCCTGGGCAAATGTGCGCAGGGTGTCTGGGCTGCGCTCGAGCAGCTTACTGGACTCCATGGTTTTCTGAAGATCGACGAGGCCTTTGACAAAGTTGTCAGAACGCTCACTGGCCAGGCGGGTCTGCTCTTTCAAGTAAGACTCGCGGGACATGTCGCTGGTCTTGTCGAGCACGCCTTGGATCGACTCACCGAGTGCCACGTTACCAGCCGACCCAAACATGGTGGCCACTGCGGTTTTGGCTGCAGCCTCTGGTCGTTCCTTCAAGTAATCCACAAAGGTCTTGCCCTTGTTGCTGTCAATGGCGGCCCAGTCGTTTAGGTCCTGCAGCACGGTGGCAACCTGCTCGCCCTTGTTTTCTTTCCAAGCGTTCTTAACCATGGTCACCGCCAGGGGTGAACCCACTTTGATGTCGTGGACCAGGGCACCCAGAGGGCCCTTCTCAGTGGCCCACTCAATCACGGCATTGGAAGCCGCGTAACCCAAGCGCGGGAACAAGGACATGTTCTCCTCTGAGGCCTTGTTGTAGCTGGTGCCGAAGGTCTCACTGGCCATACCAATCAAGGCAGCACCGGCGCCCACCGGGCCGGTCAGGGCCAGAGGCAGGTACTTCGACGATTGAAGCAGCGAACCCACGCCAGACTGGGCGCCACCGGCCAGAATGCCCTGGCGCAGTGGGTCTGTAGCTTTGTCATTTGCGTCAAATGCTGCAGCCTGCTGGCCGTATTGCTGGGAGAGTTTTGACCAGAACTGATCATCACGGGTTTCACCGGCGCCCAGCAGGTCAACGACTGCCTTTTTGACGCCAGTGGCCCCATAGGCAAATTTGTAAGGTGCCGACTTGATGGTGCCAATAACACCTTGACCAGGCCCGTTGCCCATCAGGTAGGACACCATGCCCCCCACGCCCTGTTCCATGCTGGACAGGATGCCGGTGTCATCCTGGGCCACCGCCATGAAGTCTGGCTTTTCCAGCCAGGCGCGCAGCACAGGTGAAGACTTGGAGGTGGTGGTGAGTTCATTGAGCCGTGCAACCCCTTTGGCATAGCCCTCATCTGTCTGGACCACCGACAGGGGTAAGCCGGTGAACTTAGAGAGTTGCTGCTGCTTGGCTGCAATGTCGGGAGTTGTATCCCCCACCACGGTTAGGGTGGATCGCAGTCGGCGAGACTCCTCTTGGCGTTGGTCAAAGAACTCATCGAAACTGGGGTTGGCCATTATTTATTCCCTGCGTTTTTCCAGTCAGACCAGTTCTGCGCGACCTCTTGTGTGGTCGGAACTCGGCCGCCAGCACTACGCAGTTTGTTGTAGACCATCTCGTACTCATCCCGTGGGATCGAGCCAATTACCAAGTTTGTACTGCCCGTCTTGCTGACCGAGGTTGGCACCTTGACCGGCACGGTGGACTTGAGTAGGGTCTCGGGAGGTGTGATGGCTGAAATGGTTTCATCGCCACCAAACACCAGCCAGGTGTTCGGGTTCTTAACTCTGTCATGCACCACCCGCTGAATCTCAGCATCGCGCTCCTCGCGCGTGAGCTCACGTTTGATTGACTGCTGCCGGATGCCGATGTTGGTCTCGATGGTGTCGCGCATCCTCGCCAGCACGGCCTTGTCTTTGTCGTTCTTGGGCTTGATCGGCAACCCGGCGCTCTCCGCTACCGAGTTGAAAGTGTCGGTGTCGATCTTGCCCTCAGACAGCTTGGCGTCACTGGCCAACAACATCTTTCGGCGGTCCATCAGCTTGAGTGCGTTGTCGTAACCGATGGTTGGTGCCAGCTGCTTGATCTGTGCGTCTGACATTTTGGTCAGGGAATCGGGCTCGCTGTAAAAGCCGAACATGGCAGGGGCTGCGTTCAGCTCCTGCCGGGCCAACTCCCGACGCATACGGGTGATGTCCATCGATGCTTTGGCCTCTTCATGGCGCAGCACCTGCTCTTCCAAGGTGGTCCTGTTCTTGGCACTGATCGCGCCCCAGATTGTCGGGTCGGACTTGATCTTGGACAAAGACATTCCACCTTGCCTGGCCTGGAAGAACCGCTCAACACCAGAGGCTTCAAACTCACTTTGGTCCTTGTTGCGGTTGCCGGTCATGCGAACCACCTCGGCGTAGGATGCGTTGTATTTGCCCACATCCAGGTTGCCGTTGCTGTCAGTGAACCTGGCCTTCAACGCTTCAGCCATCTTGCTTAAGGGGATGGGCGCATTCAGGCCTTGGCCGGTTTCCTTTTCAACCTCAACCATTGTTTTGGCAAAGACCTCGGTAGCAGCACCAATGCCTGCCTGGGCGTCTGCCTTGTTCTTGATGCCCTCGGACATGGTGGAACGAGCAGCCAACGTCATCTCGGTCTTGTTGTTCTTGTAGTAGGCCTCGGCATCACTGGCGTTGCCGCCTTGAAGCATTCCGGTCAGGACCGCAGAATGCATGGCCGACAGGGCGCCCGTTCGCATGCTCTCGATGAGGGGGCCATCCTTTTCAGGGGTGAGGCCCTGCTGGGCAATGCGCTTTTTCAGAACCGTTTCGATCTTGCTCTTTTGGGTGGCCACCTCTTGTGCGTCACCCCAGAGCAGGCCTGCGGTGTTGACAGCAGCGTTGACAGTTTCTTTGTCCGTGGCGTCGTCAAATGCCTTCTGCTGTTGCATGACATGCGACCCAAGCTGCGTATAGAACTGATTGCGCAGACTGCTGGAATACTTAGTAAACAGGTCTCTTTGCTGGGCGTTACCCAGAGTGCCTGCAATCTCATCGGCCTTTTTCTTGAGGGCGTCATCGCCCTCATCCATCAAGCTCTTACCGTCTGGGCGTTCAAGAGCAGCTCGGCCCTCTAGTTTGAGCGCAGAGATTTGTTGCTCTACCTTGAATCGGTCAAGCTGGTTGCTGGCATCCTGCACCCTGGAGGTGTCGGCAAGCGCCTGCTCCTTGGCGGCGATGATCGCTACCTGATTGCCAAGCCCCAGCATGCCCTTGCCCATGGCGTCCTGCTGCTGGGCGGCGATTGCGCCGGGTGTTGGGCCTTGTGGTGCCTGCACCTGTACGTTGGGCTGGACTTGCTCCTGCGCCTGAAAGTTGTCATACGTTGGGATCTTGGCCATGTTCAGCTTGTTTTGGGTAGAGTTTGTGGAACTCCAGACTTGCCGTACATGTACCAACTTTGGGCGACAGACCCAGCGCTACCTAATAGGCTTGAGGTGAATGCGGATGATGGGCTGATGGCACCTGCAGCGGCTCGGCTCATCGTGGCCTGTGCGGTCTGGTTTGCGCCCTGAGTTCTATAACCCCAAGCAGATCGGATGGCGTTTTGCTTGATGGTTTCGGCATCGATCTCACCCATCAGGTCGGTGCTGGTCAGTATCTGTGCTGCACTGCCCTCTCCAAGATCCACCCCATTGGCTGCCATGTTGGCCCGTTGCGTGGCCTTGAGGTTGGCCGTGGCGATGCGACTCCTCTGCTCCTCACGCTGTCCTGATAGGAGGCTTTGTTGGGCAGAGGTTTCGTTGATACGGGCGTTGATGTCTGCCATCGCGGCCTGCGTGTTGAGGGACATCTGCTGCGACTGGGCGGCTGCGGATGCCGCATTGGCAGAACTCAATGCGCCTATTGCTTGCAACCCCATTGCTAAAGGCCCACACATCGAATCACCCCTATATTGAATCGGCCAAATATGCCCCCCTTAGGGGTGCTTATGTGCACCACTTGCGCAGTACGCACCCGCTTGGTTGGTAGCCCAGGCGCTCATACAAACCAGCCGTTCTGGCGGCGTCGACCTCGGTGGACACGCCTAGCGACACCTCCTGCGCCCCCTTGTCAAACGCCCAGACCTCAAACGCCTTAACCATCCGAACCCCGGCTGTGCCGCCCCTGTGCTCTGGGCACACGTACACCACCAGCTCTTGGGCAGATAGGCTGTGGCTAAAGAACTGCTCTGCTACAAACCCGACCAGCATTCCCACCAAGCCGTCTGGCGTATCCAGCACCAGGACCAGCCCCTCTGGAGAATCGATAAGGCTTTGAACAAGGCGCGCGACCTTGTCGTGGTCATAACCCAGCTGACTAAACCTGGGGGACTCGCGCTGCATGTCTTCGCCAAGCTCGATCAGCCTGGGGATATCAGCGGTGGACGCTGGCCTGACTTTAGCCACCGACTGCCGCCTCTACTGTCATGGAAACCACGGTCAGTGGGAGAGGGTCAGACTGTCTGACGTAGATCTGACCACCCTGCTGCCAGCTGGGCGTGAGTGAGATTTCAATCTCATCGCTGGCCAGGTTGGGGGCTGAGCCGTAAGCCTCAGTCGTTCTCTGCTTGTACTGCACCAGATTTGAGGTGCTTGGGCCTGCAAACACACCACTGGACTTGTAGACCCGCAGCCAGACCTTGTTGATGTTCTTGATGTGGCCCTGTCCAAATGAGCCGTCCTGCAACTGTGCCGATAGGGGCAAGGTCTGCAGGTCTGCGGTGATCGGGAGTCCGATCTGCACCTTGGTACAGGCCTGCTCCAAAGTAATCGAGCCGCCGGTCACCACCTTTTTTGGGAAAACCGCACCGTCGCCCAGCACGTTGACTGTCTTGCCCTCGAGGTGGTTCAACCCAGAGATGGTGGTGGCCGCTGCACCTGAGTAGGTCAGGCCGCAGTCCACAAAGAACGCATCGGCTGCAGTAGCAAACTGCCTGCTGGCCATGCGCTCGACGAATCGCTGTTGAACAGAGTTGATGGTTCTGCGCACAATCACATACAGAACATCTTCATTCCCCTCGGAGACCACACAGCAGGACTCAAACGTCCCATCGGTGTCGTGCTGGTGGATAGCTCCAACCTGTTGTTCGGGGACGTAAGTGCAGCCGATCAGCTTGCCGTTGCTTGATACGGCCCAGACCAGAGGAACCGGTGCCTTGCTGTAGGACATGTCGGTGATGGTCAGGTTGTCAAACAAGTGGGGGGCACGAAGACTCATGTCCCCAGTGATGTACCCACCAGCTTGGTAGTTGAACGCCATCTCGCGCAGGTGACCGCCCCGGCTTGCTGCGTAGATGATGTTGTTGTTGATGATGATGGGCTGGACGTTGTTGGCCCCGATGTAGCTTTGCGGCTTGACGCTGATCGAGGTCGGGGTGATGGCGTCAGAGTTGATGGAGGTCACGCGCCACTCTGCTGAGCCTGTCAAAAGCACCAGGTTGGCCAAGGGCACAATGTGTCGAATGGTGTTGGCCTCACGCGCAGCCACACGGATGTTGATCGAGTCATCATCGCGCACAGGTATGGAGTAAGACAGGTTGGACTCTGTGCCTGAACGAGTCATTCGCAGGTTCTGAGGCTCATTGGTTGAGCCTGCAAAGCACCGACGTTGCTCGAAGTAAGACACCGCACCGGGATACAAGCCTGCCCCAGAAAACGGGTTGTTGGTGATTGGTGGTGTCTTTGCCAAGTTGGCCGTGATGTTTTCATCCACAAAAGAGAGGGCGTCGGTCTGGCCGATGTACCCAAACAGGCCGTTGCTCTGCTTGTAGACGTTGTAGCGTGAAGCCCCCGTGGTAGCCCATGAGACTGTGTTCTTGTTTCCAGAGGTCAACAGGTTGTTGCTGACAGACGCAGAACTCGATGCGTCAGATTCTTCTAAACCCGTCGCTCCCACGCTTGTGACCTTGTAGACGTAGGAGGTTGATCCCGAGCCTGTAGTTGCTGCGGCGGTGACACTTGTGGGCGCTGCAAGGGAGGACACAAAGCTGATGGTGGAGAGCGTCCAGTTGAGCGCCCCCAAGCGCTTTAACTCTCTGGGCGCGTAGTTGGGGTGGCATAGGGTCAAGACATCTGCGCTCTGCACATAGTGCAAATCAAACAGGTCAGCCTCTAGGTAGGGCGTGACCACCTCGTAGGGTGTGGTGCCACTGCTCACCAAGGTGGAACCCTGTGTGTGGAAGCGGATGTACTGGTCGCCAAACTCCAGCACCATGGTCTGGGTGGTGGAGTAGGTAAATGGTATGAGTCTTGCTTTCTTTGAAATAGTCTTGCAGGTGTTGACGTAGGCAGTGCCGGACCGGTTGGCCACCGGGCCGTGGGGCAGGCAGATCATGTTCCTACAAGCGGCCAAGCCGGTCTGGTACTTGGCGTCACCAATCTGACCCCAGAACTCCGGGGTCACCTCACCGCCGGAGAATGACATCGTGACTTTTCTAGTGCTCATCGTGCGTTCATCCAAACCACTTGCTGCTCCGGGGCAATCAGTTGGTCTGAGGCGTCAGAGCCACGCGCTCGGGTCAGCCAGTAGTTGAAGGTGGATAGGCAATCCTTTGCGGCCGCACGACCCTCTGATCCCTTTATGACGGGTCCGGCCAGCTTAGAAGCCAGCAGCCAGGTTAGGGCCTCAGTAAACAGGGGTGGAAACTTGGCCGTGTCTGTGACCCCAGCGGTGTAGCGAATCACAGCGTTGGCCTGATTGGTCAGGATGATTTCATCACCAGTGGCCGAGGTCTCCACCGCAAACTTCTGCGGGGTGTAAACACCGCCAATAGGTATCGTCCCGCCGTTGGCGTCGCTGTAGCTAGAAGTAGCGCCAAGGCTTGCGCTGTAGTCGTCGGTTGCGTCTGGTGCAATGATCGACAAAATATTGAGGCAGCCCGTGGGTTTGGCATAGGCATACTGCCATGTAGAGCTTGGGTTGGACACTTCGGCCAGCGTTGTCCTGCGAGTGCAGAACCCCCATGTGTGCATCTCCAGCATGGTGGACAAGGAGATCGGATAGAACCGTGCGCAGTGTTCGGCCTGTGCTGACCCCTCGGGCGGGTCGATGCTGGTCACCGTGGCCGTGTCACCAAGGTGTCCAAGAGCTAGGTTGGCTATATCGACTTGTGAGGCCATTGGTTTGTCCTAAAAAGAGGGGGATCACAGTTACCCGCGACCCCCCGATGGCTCCTGCAAAAGGGAGTCAGTTAAGCCAGTTCATCAGCCTTTGGCTCGGGGCGCTTGTCTCCCTTTTGGGGCTTGACTTCGCGCAGAGTCTCAGACAGTCGCATTCCTTTTGGGAACTCTGTCTCGAACTCTTCCCCAGCCTTGACCATCCGGTTCTCATGTGAGAGCCAGCGGTCAACGTCAGTGATGTACCGGGCCATGCTCTACTCCTTAGACCACAGTGAAGCCAGAGGCGTAGTGCTTGGCAACGCCCATGTCTTCCAATGTCAAGTTGCAGGTGAAAGCACCAGCAGTCAGAGGGCCAGTACCAACGCTGTACTGAACACCGAGGTAACGCTGACCAACCGGCTGTGCAGCCAAGATTGCGCTTGGGATACGGATGGCCATGGGCTTGCGACCAGCGGTCAACTCAGCCTTGCCAATCGCGTCGGTCTGACCAATGACGGTTGGTGTTCCCAAGTTGGCAGAGGCAGAAGTGATGATCTGGAAGTTCACCGTAGCAGCACCTGATGCTGTCACCGATGTGTCAACAGAGAAGACTGCAAAGAGGTCAGTGCCCTGACCCAGATCACGGGCAACGCCCAGATCAATGGTGTTGGTAGACACCGCAGAGGTGGTAACTGCCTGTGCAACTGACAGGTTTAAGAGTGCGTCGGTAATCATGGTGATTGCTCCTTAACTAGATTAGGAAACCAAAGATTCAGCGATACCCAGACCGTCAACGGTGCGGATCGGAATGCCTTGGAAGGACAGTTGGCTGATGTTCTGACCAAACTGGTTCATGGCAGGCACCATACCCAAGGCGTTGGAAGACTTCTCCAAGGCTTGGATCATCAGGCCAGTTGCAACAGAGCGGTTGCAATAGAAGGCTGGGCGACCCATACCTTTGTTGGGGATACGAGCAATAGCGCGCATCATCATCTTGATCAGATTGGTCGAAGCGGTGCTGGACTGTGTGCCCGTCACGTTAACCCAGTCTGACAAGTCGATGTTTGCAATACGAACCACATAGCGCCAGTCTTTCACAACCATACCTGCGTCCCACTGGAACACTGAACGAGCGGCCTGATACCAGCCA
>Ga0114959_10002530_pt1 | contig 14878 bp, 18 predicted proteins | sample C_130625_EF_Meta_FD_87317 | JGI IMG/M metagenome (GOLD analysis project Ga0114959, IMG submission 87317) | Freshwater microbial communities from Lake Croche, Canada to study carbon cycling - C_130625_EF_MetaG | ecosystem: Environmental > Aquatic > Freshwater > Lake | place: Lake Croche, Canada...
AAATAAAAGAAAGGGGCAAATTTGAATTGCCCTTTTTTAGTATTTTAAATTATATTCTATCAGAATTTAATTTAAATAAATCATTAGATATAAATAAAAGAAAGGGGCAAATTTGAATTGCCCCTTTCTTTTATTTAAACGCTTCCTTTACTCTATCGTAAAAACTTTTTTCTCCTTTAATAGGTTTGGGCTGAAAATTAGGGCTCAACTGCATTTGCTCCAATGCCAGTTTTTCTTCAGGGCTTACTTGTTGTGGCGTCCATACATTCACATTAATTAATTGATCTCCTTTGCCATAGCCTTGTACTTCTGGGAAACCCTTACCTTTTAATCTAAATATTTTACCACTTTGTGTGCCTGGTGGTATTTTAATTTTAGCGCGACCATCAATAGTAGGCACTTCTACACTGGTGCCAAATACTGCATCAGGAATGGTAATGTATAAATCATAAGCTACATTCAAGCCATCTCTATGCAAGCTTTCATGTGCTTCTTCTTCAATCATAATAATTAAATCTCCAGGGCTACCGCCCCTTTCTCCGGCATTACCTTTGCCAGACATACTTAATTGCATACCATCTTGCACACCACCTGGAATATCAATAGCTATTGTTTCATCTCCATACACACGGCCTTCTCCTTTACATGGGGTACATTTTGCAGTGACTGTATTACCTTCTCCATTACAAGTTGGACAAGTATTTACTGTTTGCATTTGACCTAAAAAAGTATTGGTGACTCTTTTCACCTGGCCCGATCCATTACAAGTACCACAGGTTTGTACACTGTTTTTATCCTTTGCCCCATTGCCTCCGCAGGTAGTACACAAAACATGTTTTTTAACTTTTACCTGTTTGTTGGCCCCGTTGGCAATTTCCTCAAAATTCATTTTAAGTTTAATTCTCAAATTGCTGCCTCTTTGACCCCTTGGTCTTGTAGCACGAGAACGGCCTCCACCTCCACCACCAAAAAAACTTCCAAAAACATCTTCCCCAAATACATCTCCAAACTGACTAAAAATATCATTCATATCCATTCCACCACCACTGAATCCGCCACCACCTGCACCAGGACTAAATGCTGCATGTCCAAAACGATCATACTTGGCTTTTTTATCTGTGTCACTTAAAACTTCATAAGCAGATGCGGCTTCTTTAAATTTTTCTTCTGCAGCCTTATCTCCAGGATTTCTATCTGGATGAAACTGCATGGCCACTTTTCTATAGGCCTTTTTAATCTCCTCTGCTGAAGCAGATTTTGTAACGCCTAGCACTTCGTAATAATCTCTCTTAGACATGGTGTTATTTTATTTACCAACTACCACTTTTGCAAAGCGGATAATTTTATCATTTAATAAATAGCCTTTGGTTACTTCATCTACCACTTTGCCTTTTTGTTTGTTATCAGTAACAGGAATTTCAGTAATGGCTTCATGCAATTCCACATTAAAATCCTTGCCCAAACTTTCCATGGCAATTAAACCTCTAGTTTGTAAAGTGGAGCGAACTTTATTAAACACCAATTGAATGCCTTCTTTTTGTAGGGCAAGGTCATCGGAACTGTTTAACTGTTTTTCTGCTCTGTCACAATCATCCATCACTTCCAACATAGCAACAATCACTTCTTTTCCTGCCGTTTGTATTAAATCCAATCTTTCTTTGGCGGTTCTTCTTCTGAAATTTTCAAATTCAGCCATTAAACGAAGGTATTTGTCCTTTTGGTCAGCCAAATCTGCTTTCAATTGATCTAATTCACTCAAAGGCACTGCCTCTTCGGCTGAGGATGTTTCAGTATTGTTTTCCCCTTCATTTTGAGCTGGAATGGCCTGTTCTGTCCATTCGGTATCTTTATCTTCCATAGTTTTCTTATTGTTACAAATATCTCCCAAAAATATTGCCAAAGCAATAATTAGAGCAAAATTGACAGAAAAGGCCTCAAAATTGGCACAAGTTGTCACTAATTTGGGGGTTATATTTGTGCCATGACAAAGGTGTATTTAAATAAAAAGATCAACCCCAGAATTGCCCAGGGCCACCCCTGGATATACAACAACGAAGTAGACCGTATTGCTGGGCCCATCGAGCCTGGGGATATCGTGGAAGTATACTTTTTTGATGGCCAATTAGCGGGTCTTGGTTACATCAATCCCAACTCTCAAATCATCATTCGTTTACTCACTCGGAAAAGAGAGGAAATTGACCCTGCATTTTTTCATAAAAAAATTAAAGAAGCCTGGGCTTATCGTCAAAAATTAGGCTACGTGGAAAATTGCCGTTTAGTTTTTGGAGAAGCCGACGGCATTCCTGCTTTAATCATTGATAAGTTCAACGATTATTTTGTAATACAAACTTTATCCTTGGGTATTGAAAAATGGAAGGATGAAATAGTGAAAGCCATCAATGACGTATTTAAACCCAAAGGCATTTATGAAAGAAACGATGTGCCCGTAAGAGAATTGGAAGGTATGGTGCAACAAAAAGGATTTTTATCTGATCCTTTTGCAACAGAAATTATCATTCAAGAAAATGATTTACAATTTTATGTAGATATTGAAAACGGCCAAAAAACTGGCTATTTTTTGGATCAACAGGACAACCGTAAAGCCATTAAAGAAATTGTACAAGGTGCTGATGTATTAGGGGCATTTACCTATACCGGAACTTTCGAAATTCATGCTGCACATTATGGAGCAAAATCGGTATTGGGCATAGATATTTCAGAAAGCGCTGTGGCCCAAGCAAATAAAAATGCAACAGTGAATAAACTTGAACACATTGTAAAGTTTGAAGCCTTGAATGCATTTGATGTATTAAAAAAATGGGGAAAGGAAGGCCGAAAATATGATGTGGTGATGTTGGATCCACCAGCTTTCACTAAAAGCAGAAACAATATTGATAAAGCAGTAACCGGTTATAAAGAAATTAATTTAAGGGGTATGCAAATGATTCGTAACGGAGGATTTTTAGTAACCTCTAGTTGTACCAACTTAGTAAGCCCTGAATTATTTTTAGACACCATTCAAATGGCAGCATGGGATGCTAAAAAAAGAATTCGTCAAGTGACTTATCAAACACAATCTAGCGACCACCCTATCATCTGGGGGATGGAGAATACACACTACTTAAAGTTTTTGATTGTAGAAGTTTGCGATCGATAATTTTATATTCTATAAAAATTAACACGAAGCAAAAAAGCCCTCCGATTTATTGGAGGGCTTTTAAAATTATTAGAGTTGCAAATTGTTAAGGCTTATATTTCTTTAAGCCTTAACAAGATGACAATTTTCAGTTCAATTTATTCAATGTGGTTTGAATAGCTTCAAAATTTGGTAAGTCGCCTGGAGTTGCACAAATTTCTTCATATTGAATCACACCTTCTTTGTCTATAACAAAGGCAGCGCGCTTGCTTACCCCTTGCATTTCAAAGGCAGGAAAAACATCGTATTTAACACCATAAGCTGCAATCGCAGTTTTATTAAAATCGCTCAATAATGGAAAATTTAATTTTTGTTCTTCTTTGAATTTACCTAAAGTAAATAAAGAGTCTACAGAAATTCCTAAAACTTGCGCGTTGGCTGCATTGTAGGTAGCGATATTATCTCTAATGCTACATAATTCGGCAGTACATACACCAGTAAATGCCAAAGGGAAAAATAAAACCACCACATTTTGACCTTTGAAATCTGCCAAATTGGTTGCTTTTTTATCCGTATCAAAAAGCGTGAATGCTGGGGCGGCTTGACCTGTTAAATTACTCATTTTATTTGTTTTATTTATTTTAAAATTTAGTGATCTAAAATTAAAAATGTTTCCTGAATATAGAACTCATTTAGTGTTTAATTTGTTGAAGTTTTTCTCTTTTCGAAACCTCATTCACAGAATCCATCAATTTTTTAAACTCATCTGGATGACTTTCCAAATCTGCAATGGTTTTGTAAAAAACTGTTCTGTCTACCTTGTTTAAATCAAAAACTTGTTGATACATTTGAACGTTTTTTTTGTTCATCCTCCAAGTACTATCCAATAAAGAAACCCTTAAATAATATTCATCTACTTGCATCAATTGCCAAACAATTATTTTCATTTTATTAATATCAACTAAGTTTTCTTTAGCAATTGGTTGACAACTGAATATTAATATTAAAAATATAAATAGGGCATTTTTCATTCTAACTTTTCTTTATATTTATTCAGATTTGCAATATCGATTGCTGACATAGTAGTCAACAACTGTTTTTTCATCGCCTTGTCTGCAGGTGTAAAAAGACCAACAATTTCGGTATATTTTGCTTGCATTAAGATAGGCACTGCCATAGAATTAGCGCTAGCTTCATGAATTTCTTGAAAGCTCATCAAAGCATTCAACAAAGCTGTTCTGGCTATTTCAGGCTTTTCTGACATAGCATCCAACCCATCTCGATAATAATTATAAATAACTCCATGTATTTTATCGTAGCCTGCTTTAGTAAAATTATCTAGAAAAACATACCTATTTCTTCGTCCATCATAAGATTTCCAACCTGTAATACCTGATCCTTCAGGTGCATTGTTGACTATATTAAGTGCTTTTTCAAAATAAGGCAACCCTGCTTTTAAAGCAAATGAATCGTAATCTAATCCCAAGATGACATAAATATAATACGCCAGGGTAGCGGTTAAATTGGCCTCTAAAGGATTGGCCCCTTGTACTCTATTTTCATTGAATTCAATAGGTTGCGCCAATTGATACTTAAAAGTAAAATTAGCGTCTTGCATATTTAATAAGGTAGAAGTATAAGCGGCATTGTATACGGGTCTATTGGAAACCACACTTAACTTGGCATCAAAGACACCTGGAGAAACAACAGATTCAATTGTAATAAAAAAATTACAATCAATTTTTTCTTCTGCAGCAAATACATCTGAAGACCATTTTCTTTGGTTGATAAAATCTTTCAATTGAGTTTGCAATTCAAGAAATAATTTGGCATCTACTTGATTGTCCACTTTATTAGATTGAATGGTAATCGTAGCTGCTAGTTCTTGTGCAAGCAAAGAATTGCCAATGAATAAGCTTATAAAAAAAATATAAACGAATTTTTTCAACATTTTCTTTACTATTAATGCTCTAAAATACAAAACGTCCCGATGGAAAATTCATTCCGGGACGTTTTTATATTTCGTTTTTTAAAAATTAACGGAATAAATCTGTTTCCTCATTTTTACGATAATAGATCTTGTCCTCAATGAATTCAGCAGTAGCCAAAATAGCAGGATTTGGCATACGCTCATAGGCTTTGGAGATTTCAATTTGTTCTTTGTTCTCATGAATTTCTTCTAAGCTATCGGTATGACTTGCAAATTCTTCTAATTTAGAATGCAATTCCTCTCTTACAGAGATATTAATTTGATTGGCTCTTTTAGAAATAATAGAAATTGATTCGTACAAATTTCCAGTTTTATCTTTCAAAGATTTCAAATTCTTTGTTTCAACAACAGAAGGGGTGTTGGCGCCCATGTTTCTTCTTAGTTTACTCATTTTAATTTATTTAAATAATTATCAGTTTGTTTCTTTATTTTTTTAGCTTCAGCCATTAAGGGGCTTTCACTATATCTGTCTACAAAATCATTGTATTCCAAAATTACTTTAGTGAATCGTTCCTTTTGTTTGTCTACAAAACTATTTTCTGCAAACATATAATAAGCTTTCAAAGTCAATAATTTATATTGGTCTGATTTTTTTGAATCAGGATAACCATCAGACAACAAGCCATAAGAAATGGCAGAAGCACGATACAAAGCAAGATTATAATACAAGGTAGCCGTATTGAAGTCCTTCGCCTCTAATTTAGTATGGCAAGCTTCAATCACCTCTGTAGCCTCTTTTACTCTTGGACTAGTGGGATGACCATCAATGAATGCCTGCATTAATTGAATGGTTCTATTAGTGGTAGTTTGATCTAATTCTGCTTTTGGTGAACGTAAAAAATAAGTATAAGCTCTTAAATAATCTACCTCTTCCGTTCTTGGACTGTTGGGAAAATACTCAACGAAAGTTTTAAATAAATTTTCAGCGTTTTGATAATCCTTATCATAGAAATAAGAATTCGCAAATTGTAAATACAACTCTTCGTATCTAGGCGTTCCTTTAACAAATGGCATGACTGATTCAAAGAGCTGTTGAGCGTTACTGTATTTTTTTTCTTGGAAATACTTTTCGGCCATCTTCACCTTAAAATCTGTATCCTTATTCTTTAAAATTTGTTGAAATTTTGAAGTACAGGATCCAAAAGCCAAAACAACACAAAATGCAACTAATATTCTATTCATACAGGGAGGCAAAATTAACTAATATTCAGCAATTTAGAACTAAAAAGGTTCCCAAGGAAACCCTCATCGTTAAGAAATAGCGAAAAATTTACTTTTCTTGGACTTTTTTGAACTTCCCCCGTTTATAATTGGGAAAGCCTAGTTATAAAATTGGTCTCTTTACTTACATAAAGAGACCAACTTAAATGTATCAGAACCAAACTAACCCTGGATTAACCAGCGTTATTCTCGTCCATTTTAGCTTTAATTTCAGCCAAAGCGCCTAAATCACCCAAGGTAGATTTCTCTACTTTAGCTTGGATAGTTTTAACTGCTTTTTTAGTCTTTTCTGTCTCAACTTTAGCTTCTTTCTTAGCTACTTCTTTTTCTTCTGTAATGGCTTGCTCCCAAATTCTAGCATGACTTACTACAATACGCTTTTCATTGCGATCAAATTCAATCACCATGAACTTCGCTGTTTCTTCTGCTTGAACTTGCTTACCGTCTTCTTTAGCTAAATGACGGTTAGGCGCAAAACCTTCTAAGCCATGTGGCAATTGTACAATGGCTCCTTTGTCGTCTTTACGAACGATGGTACCATCATGAATTGATCCTATTGCAAAAGTTTCTTCTAATGCATTCCAAGGATCTTCTTCTAATTGTTTATGTCCTAATTGTAATTTTCTGTTTTCTTTATCAATATTCAAAATTTTGATATCGATAGATTCACCAACTTTAACATACTCAGAAGGGTGATTGAAACGCTTCAACCAACTTAAGTCGCTGATGTGAATCATTCCACCAATACCAGATTCTAATTCAATAAACACGCCATAAGGAGTGATATTTTTTACTAAACCTTTGTGTTTGCTATTTTCTGGGAATTTATTGTCAATAGTACTCCAAGGATCTTGAGACATTTGTTTAATACTCAAGCTCATTTTACGCGCATCTTTATCTAAGGTAACCACTTTCGCTTCATGCTCATCTCCTAATTTGAAGAACTCTTTTGCATTGATGGGTGTGTTTGCCCAAGTAATTTCAGATACGTGTACCAAGCCTTCAACACCTGGTTGAATTTCTAAGAAAGCACCGTAGTCTTCAATATTCACTACTTTACCTTTGATAACACTACCTTCCAAAAGTACTTCTGGTAATACATCCCAAGGGTGTGGAGTCAATTGTTTTAATCCTAAGCTGATACGTTTTTTATCATCGTCAAAGTCTAATACAACTACTTGAATTTTTTGATCTAATTTAAGCACTTCACTTGGGTGAGAAATTCTACCCCAAGAAATATCAGTGATGTACAATAAACCATCCAATCCACCTAAGTCCATGAATGCACCAAAGTCTGTGATGTTTTTCACCACACCTTCTAATACTTGACCTTTCTCTAATTTACTCATGATCTCTGCACGTTGTGCTTCGATATCGCTTTCAATTAATGCTTTATGTGATACAACGGCATTCTTAATAGTTTCGTTAATCTTCACTACTTTAAATTCCATTGTCTTTCCTACGAATTGATCATAATCTGTAACGGGCTTCACATCAATTTGAGAACCTGGTAAGAATGTTTCCATACCAAATACATCAACGATTAAACCACCTTTGGTTTTGCTAGTTACTAAACCGGTAACCACTTCACCTGTTTTATGCACTTCCATGATTCTTTCCCAAGCACGGAAAATACGAGCGCTCTTACGGCTTAAGTGAAGATTACCATCACGGTCTTCTTTTTCTACTACCATTACTTCAACTGTATCGCCTGTTTTCACCCCATTGGTGTCACGGAATTCATTCAATGAAACTAGACCATCACTTTTAAAACCAATGTTTACTACCACATCTGTTTTTGTTAAAGCAACGACTAATCCATTCATAATTTCTCCATCAGAAATTTGTACGAAAGTGCCGTCATACACTTTATCATACTTTACTCTTTCAGCTTCTGCATAATGACTTACGTTACGTTTGTCAACGCTCCAATCAAAATCGTCATGGGCTGTAATAATTTGTTCAGGTGCTTTTGGTGTCGCAGTTGCTTCAACAGCTGTAGCGCCATCAAATTCCTGTGCGTCTGCGTTTAGGTTTTTTGAAAATAGTTTCATATAAAATCCGGTGTTTTTGAACCGGACGGCAAAGGTAGGAAAAAACCCATAAAATAGCCCTAAAATGGGCTAAAAAATGTAGATTTTAGAGGTCTACAATAGTTGACCCATATGTTGGGCTGCAATCCAGCCCGATGTCCAGGCATGTTGGAAATTAAAACCACCCGTAATACCATCTACATCCATCATTTCTCCTGCAAAATGCAAACCAGGAACTAGTTTACTTTCCATGGTACTTGCTTCAATTTCAGACAAATCCACTCCACCACAGGTAACAAACTCTTCTTTAAAAGTAGTTTTGCCTTTAATCGTCAAAGCAGTTCTGGTGAGTGATTGAATAAGCAATTGTTGTTGTGGACTTTTTAGATCGGCCCATTTTGAAGTGAGCACAATACCTGCTTCTTGTAATAAAAATTGCCATAACCTCTGTGGTAAATTAAAAGGATTTTTTGAACCCATTTCTCTTTTGCCATAGTCCATTCTTAAATTGATCCACTCCATTTTCAAGGTGGCTTCATTGTACTCGGGTGTCCAATTTATTAAAATAGAACCTTCATAATTGTCATTGGCCAGTTCGCGTGCACACCAAGCTGATAATTTAATGGCTGCAGGTCCACTGATACCCCAATGGGTAATTAACAAAGGGCCTTTTTCTGAAATTTTATTTCCTTTCCATTGGATGGTGGCATTGTCTACAGCGACCCCCATGAGTGTAGTAATTTTTTTTTCTACCACATTAAATGTAAACAGAGAAGGAACAGGTAAAACAATGCTATGCCCCAAGGTAGTTAACCAAGCCAACTTATCCGATTTTAACATGCCCCCTGTTGCCAAACAAATAGCATCGGCCTCCATGGCTTTTTTATTAGAAAGTGTAATTAAAAAATTAGCTTGATTTTCCTTTGTTGATTTTTCTACGTTTACTACTTCGTGCTCAGTTAATATTTTTATTTTGTACTGGTGAACTTTTTGTAAAAAACAATCAATGATGGTTTCGGAATTATTTGTGGTCGGAAACATTCTTCCATCTTTTTCGGTATGCAACTGTACGCCATTATCGGCAAACCATTGAATGGTATTTTTGGTGGCAAATTGATAAAAAGCTTTTTTTAAAAAACGAGCACCACGTGGATATTTCTTTAAAAGTATTTCCACCTCAGGGCAAGCATGCGTTACATTGCAACGCCCACCGCCACTCACTTTTACCTTGGATAATAACTTATTGGATTTTTCTAGGATGGAAATATCCCAATTAGGATGTAACTGGGCTACTTGTATGGCACAGAAAAAACCTGCAGCACCCCCTCCTACTACAATAATTTTTTTTGCTTCCATGACCAAAATTAAAAATAAGAAGTATTCAAATTGGGATTTAATTTTTCAGCTGCTTCAATCATAGCAAAATCAGATAAAATTAATGCTTCTTTATTCTTCACACATACATCATGTTCAAAATGAACTGATACTTTTCCGTCCTGGGTTTTCACAGTCCACCCATCTTCTTCTGTAAATACTTTATGCGAACCTAAGTTGATCATCGGCTCAATGGCCAATACTAAGTTCTCTTTCATTTTTAAGCCCGTTCCTCTTTTACCATAATTAGGCACTTGAGGGTCTTCATGCAAGCTTTTACCTAAGCCATGTCCTACTAACTCTCTCACTACACCATAACCATGTATGGTTTCGGTATGTTCTTGGATGGCATAACCAATATCTCCGACTCTATTGTTGACAATGGCTTTTTCAATGCCTTTATATAAGGATTCTTTGGTCACTTTAACCAACTGCAATAATTCAGGGGCAACTTCTCCAATGATGAAAGTATACGCATGGTCTCCATGCCAACCATTCAATATGACACCTAAATCAATGGATACAATGTCTCCTTCTTTCAATGGTGTTTTATTTGGAAAGCCATGCACCACTACTTCATTGACTGAGGCGCAAATATTATGTGGATAGCCATGGTAATTGTAAAAGGAAAGAGTTGCTTTATGGTCTTTGACAAATTGCATACAAAATTGATCAATGTCCAAAGTGGTCATGCCAGGTTTTAATTGCGAAGCCACCTGAGTTAAGGTTTTACTTACCAATAAAGCAGCTTCTTGCATTAATTGAACTTGTTCCTCTGTTTTAGTATAAACCATAATGCCATTTATCTTATAAAAAAACGAACCTGTCGTTTAAAGGACAGGTTCGTAATATACCTATTTTTACTAGTACCTTTTAAACTATAAAGTCGAATTAGTAATAGGGGTTCTTCCTTGAATACGTCCTGTATTCATTAATCCATCGTACTGACGCATTAATAAATGTGTTTCTATTTGTTGCAATGTATCTAAGATAACACCTACCATAATTAATAAGGAGGTTCCTCCGAAGAAAGAACTAAAGCCCTGTGTTACACCTAATTTTTGAGCGAAACCTGGTAAGATACCTACTAAGGCCAATAAGATCGCACCTGGTAAAGTAATCTTATCCATCACCGCACCTATATAATCGGTGGTAGGTTGTCCTGGTTTTACACCTGGTACAAATCCATTGTTTCGTTTTAAATCTTCGGAAATTTGCTTTGGATTAAAAATCAAAGCAGTGTATAAGAAGGTAAATCCAATAACCATAATAGAATAGATTAACATATACCATACATTACTGTGGTCATTGAATATTCTTACAATACCCTGTGCAGAGTCAATATTTGTAAATGAAACCAAGGTTGGTAAGAACATAATGGCTTGCGCAAAGATGATTGGCATTACACCCGCACTATTTACTTTAACAGGTAAAAACTGACGTGCTCCGCCCACTTGAGAACCACCAATGATTTGTTTGGCATAGGTAACCGGAATCTTACGAACCCCTTGAACAAGTACTATTAGACCCATGATGATAGTGACTAAAATAGCAATCTCAATTAAAAAGATCAATAAACCTCCACCACCTCTTTGACTTTTTGAACCAAATTCTAATATAATTGATTGTGGCAAACGTCCTAAGATACCTACCATGATAATAATAGAAGTACCATTGCCTAATCCTTTGTCTTGAATTTTTTCACCCAACCACATCACAAATAAGGTACCAGCTGTTAAGGTGATTACTGTAGACAACCAGAAATAAGCTTTGAAAGAAGGAATCAACGCGTCTGCATAACCTGGGCTATTTAAATAAGCTACATAGGCACCTGCTTGGAAAATAGTAACAATCACTGTTAAATATCTTGTCCATTGATTAATTTTATTTCTTCCACTTTCTCCTTCCTTTTGAACTTTTTGTAACTGAGGGACTAAAATAGTCATCAATTGCATAAAAATAGAGGCTGAAATATAAGGCATGATACCTAAGGCCAGAACAGAGGCTTGAGAAAACGCACCACCTGCAAACATGTCAAAAATACCCAATAAACCATTGCTCTTACCTGCTTTTTGAGCAGCCTCGATAGCCAATGGATTGATACCAGGTAAGGTAATTTGAGCACCTATACGGTAAGTTAATACTAAGGCCAGAGTGACTAAAATTTTACTTTTCAAGTCGCCTATTGCCCAAATATTTTTTAAAGTATCTAATAATTTTTTCATCAGTAGTTAATTATTGCCTAAAAGCACTTTTAATATCGAAAACAATTTAATTGTTTTTCGAATATACATAAAAATTGTTAGATAATTTCAATCGTACCGCCAGCAGCAACAATGGCTTCTTGAGCCTTCTTGCTTGCAGCATTTACTCTGAAATTGATCTTAGTTTTCAACTCTCCGTTAGCCAATACTTTTACAAGATCAGTACGAGCGATCAAACTATTCATGTATAAATTTTCTGGAGTAATTTCTTTGAAACCATATTTTTCAATCAGTTGGTCTAATTGACCAAGGTTGAATACCACATACTCTATGCGATTGATGTTTTTAAATCCACGTTTTGGTACTCTACGTTGGATAGGCATTTGACCACCTTCGTGTGCCATTTTGCTCTTGTAACCAGCACGGCTTTGACCACCTTTGTTACCCTTTGTAGAAGTACCCCCTTTACCAGAGGCTTCTCCTCTACCAATTCTAATTGCTTTGTGAACAGAACCTTCTGCAGGTTTTAAATTGTGTAATTTCATTTTTTTGATTTTTACTTTCGGGGTATCTCCCCTCGCTTATTATTTAATAAAAAAGAAACAGCCTAAGCTATTTCTTCCACTTTAACTAAGTGTAAAACTTTATTGACCATTCCTAAAATTTGAGGCGTGGCTTCCACTTCTTTAGAAGCGTTCATTTTTTTCAAACCCAAGGCAATTAAAGTTTGTTTTTGACGCTCTGATCTGTCAATTCCACTTTTTACTTGAGTTATTTTTATTTTTTTCATCATTGAATTATTTATAATCGTATTGTTAGAACAAGCTATGAATTAGCTTATCCGTTGAATACTTTTGATAATTTGATATTTCTAGTTTTTGCAAATTGAATGGGCTCGCGTAATAAACCTAAAGCTTTAATGGTTGCTTTTACCACGTTATGCGGATTAGCAGAACCTAAACTTTTAGCCAATACGTCGGTGATTCCTGCGCTCTCTAATACAGCACGCATGCTGCCACCTGCAATAACACCCGCTCCATGTGCAGCTGGTTTAATTAAAACTTTTGCAGCACCTTCTTTAGCCAATTGCTCGTGTGGAATAGTTCCATGCATGACAGGTACTTTCACTAAGTTCTTTTTTGCATCTTCGATTCCTTTCGTAATAGCTTCTTGAACTTCTTTGGCTTTACCTAATCCTTGACCTACCACGCCATTTTCGTTACCTACTACTACTAAAGCTGAAAAGCTAAAAGTTCGACCACCCTTTGTTGTTTTAACTACACGGTTGATAGAAACTACTTTCTCTTTTAGTTCTGCATCACCTGCTGCTTTAACTTTATTTACATTTAATTTAGACATGTTTTTCTATTAGTATTTTTATCAAATTAAAATTGAAGTCCTCCCTCTCTCGCACCTTCTGCAACTGCCTTAATTCTACCGTGGTATAAGTTACCACCTCTGTCGAATACACATGTTGTGATAGAAAGCGCTGCGGCTTTTTTTGCCACTGATTGACCAGCCAATTTAGCTTTGTCAATTTTAGCTACTTTTTGCGCAGCAATATCCGCTTCTCTAGAAGAAGAAGAAGCTAATGTTACACCTGTTACATCATCAATTAATTGACAATAAATATCGGCGTTACTTCTAAATACAGATAGACGAGGTCTCGCTGCAGTACCTTGTACTTTTTTGCGAATTCTGTATCTGATTTTTTGTCTTTGAGCTAATTTACTCATGTTATTTATTTTTTGTCGAGCGATGCTGCCGCTCGTCGTGATTTTTTAATGTTTATTTACCTGCTGCTTTACCTGCTTTTCTTCTTACCACCTCATCAGAATAACGTACCCCTTTTCCTTTGTATGGTTCAGGTTTACGTAAACCGCGAATCTTAGCAGCTACTTGTCCAATTAATTGTTTGTCGCTACCTTCTAAAAAGATTTTAGGATTTTGTCCCTTCTCTGTAGTAGTAGTTACTTTTAATTCATTGGGTACTTCAAAAATGATATTGTGAGAATAACCTAAAGCAAGGTCTAATATATTACCAGCATTGGTGGCTTTAAAACCTACCCCTACTAATTCTAAATCTTTTTTATAACCATCTGTTACACCCTTCACTAAGTTGCTAATTAAAGAACGGTATAAACCGTGCATGGCTCTGTGACGAATTTGCTCTGTTGGACGCTTAACGATTAATTCAGTTTCAGTGATTTCGATTTCGATATCACGATCAATTGCTTGAGTCAAAGTCCCTTTAGGTCCTTTTACAGTCACCACATAGTTGCTCACTGTAACGGTCACTCCTTTTGGGATGCTTACTGGTTTTTTTCCTATTCTAGACATAGTCGATTTTTTATTTTGTTTTGATGCTTGATTGTTTTCAGCCCCGACTAAAGGCTTAAATGCATTTCAAGCAATGAATTTATTATCTTAAGAGATGGCACACAATACTTCACCACCTACATTGTTTGCTTTTGCTTGCTTGTCTGTCAATACTCCTTTTGAAGTACTTAAGATGGCAATACCTAAACCATTGCTTACTCTTTTAATTTCAGCTGGCTTCGCGTATTGACGCAAACCTGGGCGACTGATACGGTCTAAAGAACGAATCGCTGGTTGTTTGGTAGATGGGTCGTATTTCAAGGCTATTTTAATTAACCCTTGTTTACTATCATCTTCAAATTTGTATTTCAAGATATATCCTTGATCATACAAAATTTCCGTGATGCGCTTTTTTAAGTTAGATGCAGGGATTTCAACGATACGGTGTTGCGCCATTTGGGCATTACGTATTCTTGTCAAGTAGTCTGCTATTGGATCTGTTACCATATTACTATTTTAAATCAGTTCTAAATTTTGTTAATTAAATTACCAGCTTGCTTTTTTAACACCTGGAATTAAACCATTCAAAGCCATATCGCGG
>Ga0114959_10002531_pt1 | contig 14875 bp, 14 predicted proteins | sample C_130625_EF_Meta_FD_87317 | JGI IMG/M metagenome (GOLD analysis project Ga0114959, IMG submission 87317) | Freshwater microbial communities from Lake Croche, Canada to study carbon cycling - C_130625_EF_MetaG | ecosystem: Environmental > Aquatic > Freshwater > Lake | place: Lake Croche, Canada...
AGGGCTTCCCATCGAACTTGGAGCGGGAAAGGAGGTTCGAACTCCCGACCTATACCTTGGCAAGGTATCGCTCTACCAGCTGAGCTATTCCCGCATAACAGGGCGATAGTTTAACAAACAATCAAAGAGAAAGCATTATTCCCATAGAAAGCTAAAAATTACCCGAATAAAAAAAGCCTTTGAACCCTATCTAGCTAGGGTTTATAAGATTTAATCGATTTTGCCAACCAACTGTGGCAACGCCTTTTTCATGTAATAGAACATGGACCAGAGCGTTAAAAATGAAGCTACCCAAATTAACCAGGTACCCACTCTGGCGCAATCTAACCATCCAAATAAAGTGTCATTCAGCAACAAAAACGGAATTGCCACCAATTGCACCGTTGTCTTTAGTTTTCCGACCATATGCACGGCCACACTTTTACCAGCCCCTAGCAAAGCCATCCACTCTCGTAAAGCAGAGATAGTAATTTCGCGACCAATAATGATGAGAGCGACCCACACTTGAACGCGATCCATATTCAGTAAAACCAATAATGCTGCAGCCACAATTAATTTATCTGCAACAGGATCTAAAAACTGTCCAAAGGCGGACTCTTGCTTCATCCGTCTCGCCAAAAATCCATCCAACCAATCTGTGAGCGCAGCAAATACAAAGATGATAGTTGCGATGACATTCTTTTCAAAAGGACTCAACCAAGCGCCAGGGAGATAAAAGATTGCTACCAGCAACGGAATTGCTGCGACACGCAACCAGGTTAGAGCAATGGGGAGATTAAATGGCATGCATTAAGCATAAACCAATTGAATGAATAATCTACTAGTGGAGCTGGCGATAAATTTGCTCGGCAAGAGTGAGTGAGACCCCCTCTACGCTGGCAATCTCTTCAATACTTGCATTGGCAACCCCTTTTAAACCACCAAAACGGGCCAATAGCTTTTGGCGTCTTTTAGCGCCAATACCCTCGATTTCTTCCAAACGGGAGACCGTTCTCGCCTTAGCTCGCTTGGCACGCATGCCAGTGATTGCAAAGCGGTGGGCCTCATCACGGATCTGAGCTACCAATAACAAAGCCGCACTATCAATACCAAGCTCTAAGGCCGGGCGTCCATCAGCAAAAATTAATGTTTCTAAGCCGACCTTACGCCCCTCCCCTTTGGCCACCCCAACAATCAAACCAACATCCATACCAAATTCAGAAAAGACTTGCCTTGCCATCTCAACCTGACCTTTACCGCCATCAATCAAAATGACTTGTGGGATTTTGTCTACTGGAAGTTCTTGAAAATTTGCGTAGCGCCTTTGGAGCACCTGACGCATAGCAGCGTAATCGTCACCCGGGGTAATGTCAGCGATATTAAAACGGCGATATTCACTTGAATGCATCGCGTTCTTTGCATAAACCACACAAGAGGCTTGAGTTGCCTCACCAGAGGTGTGGCTAACATCAAAACACTCAATACGTAATTGCTCAAGACTCTCTAAATCCAGCGCCAGAATATCCGCCAACGCACGCGCCCTAGCTAATTGGCCGCCAGTCTCAACCAAGCGCTTAGTCAAAGCAATTTTGGCATTCCCTTCAGCCATTGCAAGCCAGTGACGTCTTTGTCCTTGTGGTTGATGCAAGAAGGTAATCTTTCTGCCAGCCTGTGCATTTAATAGCTCATGCAAATCTTCGGGAGGTATATCGCTGAGCTTGGATACATCATCACTAATAGATTGCAAAGCGTGATTCAAAACCAATACCGGCGGAATTAAATTGGTCGTTGCTCCCGAAGCCACCCCATCAATATTCTCCTCCAAATAATGTTGCGCAATGAAAGCTTCCAGAATTTCTGAGGGAGATGGCAACTCGCCAGAAGTCGTTCGCAAACCTTTGGGGAAATAAGCCCTATCACCGAGGTGACGACCGCCACGGACCATTGCCAAGTTCACACAAACCATTCCTTCCATTTGCGCAACAGCAATCACGTCCACATCACCCTCGCCTTCGGCGACAGTATCCATCGACTGTTGCTGCAGCACACTTGAAAGGTCAGCAATGCGATCACGCAATACTGCAGCCATTTCAAATTCCATAGCTTCGCTATGCGCATGCATTTCTTTTTCAAGCTCTGACAACACTCGACTGTGATCACCCTCCAGAAAGCGAGTTGCTTGGGCCACATCCTGACCATACTGTTCAACGCTCAATCTACCAACACAAGGAGCACTACAACGATGAATTTGATGAAGTAAACAAGGGCGGCTACGGTTCTTAAATACAGAGTCTTCACAAGTTCTCAGACGAAATACTTTTTGCAATATCTGCACGCTATTACGTACCGCCCAAGAATTTGGGAATGGTCCAAAGTAGTGGTTACGCTTGTCGATCTTGCCACGATACGATGCCAATCTTGGAAACTGGTGACCCGTCAACATCACATAGGGATAAGACTTATCATCTCTAAATAGAATATTGAATGGTGGCGCCAACTCTTTGATGAGGTTGTTCTCTAGAATGAGGGCTTCAGTTTCGGTCCGTGTTACTGTTGTTTCGTAGCGGGAAATTTTGCCCACCATCAGCGCTATGCGCGGTGACAGTTGTTTACTTTGAAAATAACTGGAAACGCGTTTTTTAAGGTTGCGAGCTTTGCCCACATATAAAATCTGCCCCGCTTCATCAAAGAAGCGATATACCCCCGGCAATCCGGGTAGCCGTTTAACGTCCTGCTGAAGGTTTTCAAAAGAAGAATTGCTCATGCGTTGGGATATTTTCTGCCAAATCGTAGATAACTATGGTGATGCCGGTATTTGCTGGCGTCTAGCCCGCAGCTTATCAAGTATTCATGGTCAGGAAGTACGCATATTCTGCGATGACCTGCCAACCCTTAATTTACTCGCTTCTGGAAGTGATGAAGCTTTGACCCATCAAATTGATATCCAACCATGGGAAGCCAGCCATAGCAACGCACGCCATACCGTACAAACCCCAGATGTGGTGATTGAAGCCTTTGGCTGTCATTTGCCAGAACGCTATCTTGCGGGACTCTTCATCGCTCCCGCAAAGCCAATCATCATCAATTTAGAGTATCTCAGTGCTGAACCATGGATTGCTGAATTTCATAGGAAGGCATCGCCACAATCTCACGGTATTCCGAAGTATTTTTTCTTCCCAGGGTTTCAAGATGATGTTGGCGGCCTACTTCTCGACCCTATCCCCACAGAAGGGGAGCAAGTTAGCCATCTCACTCCTATCAGGTTGAAATCCATTTGGTTAAAACTTCGACCTGGAGCAAAACGCATCAGTATTTTTTGCTACCCCGGAGCGCCCTTGCGCAAATGGCTTGAAGACTTGGCCGCCCATGGAGAGTACATCGATGTACTGCTAACCCCTGGTCATGCCGAGCTGTTAAATCACTATGGCGGCAAAGCAATTGCTTTGCCTGAAAATATACAGCTACTATCAATGCCATTCGTATCGCAAGATGAATATGACTGGGTGCTTTCACAATGTGACTTCAACATTGTTCGAGGCGAGGATTCATTCATCCGTGCTCAATTGGCTGGTAAGCCATTTATTTGGCACATCTACCCTCAAGAAGATCGCGCTCATGAAGTGAAATTAGCCGCCTTCTTAGACTTGTACCTAGAAAATGCCAGTCAAGAACTAAGATTAGCCGCCATTGCTGCGATGACCTGGGCCATGCCCAGTGAGTGGCTTAAATCGTTAGACGCCTGGAGCGCCCACTCTAAAGCCTGGCGCACCCACTTACTCGAAAAGCAAGGGGATGGCGGTCTAGCAGCACGCCTAGTGCGCTTTATAGCCTAGGCCTGCAATAAAGACTTGCGGGCGGTTACAATCTTGTTTTTGATAAAAACCGCAGAAAATTAGCTCTGCACCCAGGAATAGCAAGATGAAAACAGCACAAGAACTCCGCGTTGGTAACGTAGTTATGATTGGCACTGATGCCCAGGTCGTTTTAAAGGCCGAATATAGCCGCTCCGGTCGCAACTCCTCAGTTGTGAAAATGAAATTTAAGAATTTATTAACTGGTGCACCAAATGAAGGTGTTTACAAAGCCGATGATAAGTTTGATGTTGTAATCCTCGACAAGAAAGAGTGCACTTACTCTTATTTCGCAGATCCAATGTATGTCTTTATGGACAGTGATTACAACCAATATGAAGTTGAAGCCGAATTCATGGGTGATGCATTGAACTACCTCGAAGAAAGCATGCCATGTGAAGTAGTGTTCTACGAAGGTAAGGCACTCTCCGTAGCAATGCCTAACTCACTCGTTCGCGAAATCATCTACACCGAGCCAGCTGTTAAAGGCGACACTAGCTCAGGCAAGGTATTGAAGAATGCAAAATTGGCTACTGGCTATGAATTGCAAGTACCTTTGTTCTACAATACTGGTGACAAAATTGAGATCGATACTCGTACTGGTGAATACCGTAGCCGCGCTAACTAAGTAAGTAAAAAAAGTAGCAAACTATCGTTGTTCAAAAGCCCGGCTTGCCGGGCTTTTTCTTGCCTCCAAAGTCAGTGAAGCCTCAAACAATCAACTTCATTTGCTTTAGCAAACCTTTAGCATGCTGATACTCCGCTTCTTTTTGCAACTCATCCCAGGATAAGGTAGTAGTTTTTGGCATAAGGCGATTAAGGCGAGTAGCAGATTCAGACTGCCTGGCTTTCGTGACTTTCAACTTTGCAAGCAATTGGTCAGCTAGATCTGGTCGATTGCAGATTAAGACTGCATCACAACCTGCATCTAGCGCCATTTCAGCACCGTGCACCACCGAACCCGCAACACTCGCACCCTCCATTGATAGATCATCACTGAAGATCACTCCTTCAAAGCCTAATTCTTGACGCAAGATAGAGTGCAACCAAATCTTAGAAAATCCTGCTGGATGTTTATCAACTTTAGGATAAATCACATGCGCTGGCATTACTGCTGCCAAGCTTAGATCTAACCATTCGTAGGGCTTTGCATCGTCATTCAAAATCTCTGGCAAGGAACGCTCATCCACTGGAATAGCTACATGCGAATCCGCCTCTGCCCAACCATGCCCCGGAAAATGTTTGCCGCAGTTCGCCATGCCGCCTAAACGCAACCCTTCATTGAGGCTCTTTGCCAAGGCAAACACAATTTGTGGATCACGACTAAAGGAACGGTCCCCGATCACACCACTTCGACCAAAATCTAAATCCAGAACAGGTGTAAAGCTGAAGTCCACACCGCAAGCGCGTAACTCAGCAGCTAAAACATAGCCGCAAGCAGTAGCTGCTGCCATAGCAAGCACCGCTGACTCGGCAGTGTGGCTTGATTTACTTTGCGCGCCCCAAAGCTCACCAAGTTTGCGCATTGCTGGAAGATGGGTAAAACCATCCGTTTTGCAGCGCTGCACTCTGCCACCTTCGTGATCAATTGAAATTAATACATCGGGGCGCAACTTTTTAATTTCGGAGGTGAGTTTAGTGAGCTGCTGACGGTTGACAAAATTTCTACCAAATAAAATCACTCCACCGGTCAAGGGATGCAAGATACGGCGGCGGTCTTCGGCATTTAATTCCTGACCAACTACGTCTAAGATCACTGGACCTGGGTTCATAGTGAATACACTCATCTCTTCCTCTTCCTATTTTTACTTCTGCGTAACAATGACATGGGCAATCGCCATATCTTGCTCATCACTCACAGTCACATGAGCTTCCCAATTCTTTTCTTCCATAAATTTAGCTAGCGCACCTAGATACGAAGTGACCGGCTTTCCGCTAGGCTCATTTAAGGTTTGTAATGAGCGCCATGTCATGGGCATTCGCATACCTAAACCAATGGCTTTGGAGAATGCTTCTTTAGCAGCAAAGCGAGTCGCCAAGAAGGCAATCCCTCGCTTGTGATTTCTAGCAAGGCGGTGCTTGAAGACCAACATCTCATCAGGACCCAAAATTCTCTCTGCCAAACGACCATTGGTACGATCGTAAGCAGCTTGTAAGCGCTCGATCTGAAGGATGTCCGTGCCGATGCCGATGACCATTTGAATTACTTTTTTCTACCTTGAAGCATCAAGACCTTCATATCTTTGATCGCTTTTTGCCAACCTTTAAATAATGCTTCAGCCACAATCGCATGGCCAATATTGAGCTCGGAAAGCTCTGCAATGGCGGCTATCGATACGACATTGCCTTCATGGAGACCATGGCCAGCATTAACTCTCAAACCAATGCTTTTACCAAACTGCGCTGCTTTGCGAATACGCTCCAATTCCGTCGCTTGCCCTACACCTGATAAATCTGCATAACGACCAGTATGCAATTCCACTACGGTGGCACCAAGATCTTTAGCGGCCTGGATTTGCCTTTCTTCTGGATCAATAAACAATGACACCCGAATACCTGCATCTTGTAATTGCTTGGTCGCTGCTTTCACTGATTCGAAATGGCCGAGAACATCTAAACCGCCTTCAGTCGTCACCTCTTCACGCTTCTCAGGCACTAAGCACACATCGTGTGGCTTTACTTTACAAGCAATGCTCAGCATTTCAGGGGTCACCGCACATTCAAGGTTCATACGCGTCTTGATGAGTGGGCGCAATGCCAGCAAATCAGCATCCTTAATGTGACGTCGATCTTCCCGTAAATGCAGGGTAATTAAATCTGCGCCAGCCTCTTCAGCCAGTTGCGCTGCCAGAATAGGGTCCGGATAAACTGTCCCTCGAGCATTGCGTAGCGTAGCTACGTGATCGATATTGATGCCGAGTTCTAAGGCTTGAGTTGTCATGACTGTAGATTACTAGATTTTCTTTAAATCAATCAAAATCTGGCGAGTAGTCAATACCTGATCCTGTAGGTGCAAGCCAAGCAAGAAACGCATCAGCTGCTTACTTTCAGACAGAGTTTCCGGATCAGAGAAATCCCCAACTGCAATTGCCAGCAAGGACTTACCAGTCAATACCGGCCAATGTCCAGGATCATCACCTTGAACTGGACGAACACCGCGCTCCGGCTGATAGACATACTGGGTCTTGGCATCTGGTAAGTCATTGGTTTCTACGCAGCGATCTAAGGCTGCTGCATAACCAGTCTCTTGCAAGAGTGACAACTCAAATGGGCGCAGAATTTCTTCTAGACCCTTAGACTCAAACTCGAGATTAGATAAAGCGTTAATGGTTTCTGTATAGCGATCGTAGAGTTTTTCATAGTCGTCTTCACGGGCCAAGAACTTGACGAGCAGCTCATTGAGATAGAAGCCGCAAAGCAGAGCATCACCGACCAATGAGGGCGTACCGCCCACCCACTCAGACTTGGTTAGAGTTCGAAGCTCCGACTTACCGCTCCAAGATACGAGTAGCGGTTGAAAGCGTTGCAATACAGGACGCAGCGTGGAGTGAGGACGCTTTGCCCCTTTGGCAATCAAAGCCATTCGGCCATACTGTCTTGTAAAGACATCAAGAATTAAGCTGGTTTCTTTATAGGGAATGCTATGCAATACAAAAGCAGGCTCGTCAGCAACGCGAATCGAGGCCATGTGGACTTATTCCAGGCCCTGTGCCCGTAATTCAGCGCGATCATCAGCCCAACCACGTTTCACTTTGACCCAAGTCTCCAAAAAAACCTTGCCATCAAAAAGTTTTTCCATATCGATGCGTGCGTCAGTTGAGATCTTTTTCAAACGTTCGCCCTTTTGCCCAATGATCATAGCTTTATGACTATCGCGATCGACCAAAATGGTAGCAGCAATGCGACGCATCTTGCCATCCATCTTGAATTGATCGATCACTACTGTAGAGGTGTACGGCAACTCTTCGCCCGTAAAACGGAAGACTTTCTCACGCAGAATTTCAGCAGCTAGGAAGCGTTCGCTACGATCAGTAATGGTGTCGCCATCGTATACAGCTTCAGCCTCTGGAAGGTATCCCTCCAACACGTCTAAGAGTCTCTCAATATCACCGGGACTTTTAGCACTCATCGGCACAATTTCTGAAAACTCACACTTTTGATCTTCGTGACCACCCAATTCAGACCAAGGCTTAGACATCTCTTTCATAAAGTTCAACAAAGCTTGATCGCGTTCAGAAGGCGTCTGAAAACGACTATTGAAAAGATCAAGCTTATTCAGAACTAACACTACCGGCAAATCCTCCGGCAGAAGCTTTAAAACTTTCTTGTCATCTTCGCCAAAGTAACCCGCCTCAACTACAAAACAAGCAACGTTCACATCTTGCAGAGCAGTTGTTACGGTGCGGTTCAATGCCTTGTTGAGGGTATTCATCAGACGCGTCTGAAAGCCTGGTGTATCAATAAAGATAAACTGCGCCTCTTCTCTATTTTGAATGCCCAAAATACGATGACGCGTCGTTTGAGCCTTGCGCGAGGTAATACTGATCTTTTGACCAACCAATGCATTTAGGAGTGTTGATTTGCCCATATTGGGACGCCCAACAATGGCGATAGTGCCGCATCTAAACACGATTAGCCCTTCAGCTTAAGATTTAACTGCTCTTCGGCCACTTCTTTTTTGGCTGCTTTTTTCTTAGCCGACCGAGTTTTCTTGGGTTTTCGAGATTCCTGTGGCAATGCTTTGAGAACTGCTAACAAAGCAGTCTTAGCGGCTGACTGTTCAGCGGCTCGGCGTGAAGCTCCATCACCTTTTACTGCTACCTTCAGGCTCGGAATTAAACATTCCACTTCAAATTGTTGGTTATGAGCAGCGCCAGTAGTGCCAGTCACGTTGTAGGCTGGTAACGGTAATTGATAGCTTTGTAAGCATTCTTGCAAAAGGGTTTTGTCATCCTTACCCAAGGTCTTAGGGTCCACCTGAGCCAGGATCACAGAATACAGTTTACGCAAGCACCCTTTAGCAGCATCAAAGCCGCCATCCAAGAAGATTGCGCCAGTAACCGCCTCTAAAGTATCGGCCAAAATTGAGGGACGACGAAATCCACCGCTCTTCAGCTCACCCTCACCCAAACGAAGATAGTCGGATAGGGATAAAGTTTGTTCAATCTCATACAAAGCCTGTTGCTTCACTAAATTCGCGCGTACACGTGAGAGATCGCCCTCATCCAAGTCTGAATAACGCTCATAAAGCAAATCAGCAACCACACAATTGAGAATAGAGTCACCTAAGAACTCTAAGCGCTCATTATTTTTCTTGCTATGACTGCGGTGAGTTAAAGCTTGATTTAAGAGCTCAGGCTTCTTAAAGACATAGCCAAGACGCTCTTGTAAGGGTCCAGTTTCGATAACAGCGCGCGCGTTCATGATCTATTACTCAAAGCCGCCAATGCGACCTAAATTACCCAGGTTTAGCCATACAAAGAAGGCTTTACCTACAATATTTTTATCGGGCACAAAGCCCCAATAACGAGAATCGGCACTGTTATCCCGGTTATCACCCATCGCAAAATAATGACCGGGTGGGACTTTACAGGTCAAGCCAGATTGCTGATATTGACAAAAGTCTGCCCCTGGGAAGCGCTCCGTTGGGAACATCGTTGCAGGACGATCCGGGTCGTTCAAGATCTCGTGGCGATTACCACCTAGGTCTGCAGGAAAAGTTTCAGCGTAGCGCTTGGCATAGCGCATATTTTCAGGATCAAGATAAGACTCGCCACCACTGTATTGCAACGGTTGGCCATTAATCGTCAGACGCTTATCTTGATAAGAAATAACATCACCAGGCAAGGCGACTATGCGCTTGATGTAATCAACCGACTCATCACGCGGATAACGAAACACCACTACATCCCCACGCTTTGGAGAGTTAAGATCAATTACTTTTTGATTGATCACTGGCAAACGAATTCCGTAGGTAAATTTATTTACCAAAATGAAATCACCGATTTGTAAGGTTGGGATCATGGAGCCAGAAGGAATCTTGAAGGGCTCAACAATGAAAGAACGCAAAACAAATACTGCGCAAATCACCGGGAAAAAGCCGGCAGTGTATTCCAACCACAAAGGCATACGATCGCTACCAGCTAAACGCCTTTGGGGTGCAAAGTAAATCTTGTCAGCAACCCAGGCAATGCCTGTAAGAACCACCAAGATCAAAAGAATGAAAGCGAAGTTCATTAATCCTCCACCTGCAAAATGGCCAAGAAAGCTTCCTGTGGAATTTCCACATTCCCCACTTGTTTCATGCGCTTCTTACCTTCTTTTTGCTTTTCTAAAAGTTTACGCTTACGAGAGATATCACCGCCGTAACATTTAGCCAATACGTTTTTACGTAAAGCTTTGACGTTTTCACGCGCAACGATATTGCTACCGATTGCAGCCTGAATAGCTACATCAAACATTTGACGCGGAATAATCCCACGCATCTTAGAGACCACCTCACGGCCACGGTGCTGACTATTACTTCTGTGGACAATAACCGACAGGGCATCAACCCGATCACCGTTGATCAAGATGTCTACTTTAACGACGTCTGCTGGGCGATATTCCTTAAATTCATAATCCATGGAGGCGTATCCACGAGAGATGGATTTCAGTCTGTCAAAGAAATCCAACACAATTTCAGCCATCGGCAATTCATAGGTGAGCTGTACTTGGCGACCCAAATAGTTCATCCCCGTCTGAATACCTCTCTTACCAACACATAATGTAATCACTGAGCCCACATACTCTTGCGGCATATAGAGATTGACCGTCACAATTGGCTCCATGATGGTATCGACCTTACTGGTCTCCGGCATCTTGGATGGGTTATCTACCATTAAGATCGTGCCATCTGATTGCTGCACTTGATACACTACTGTTGGAGCGGTAGTAATAAGATTCATGCCGTACTGGCGCTCTAAACGTTCCTGCACGATCTCCATATGGAGCAAGCCTAGGAAGCCACAGCGAAATCCAAAACCTAAAGCTTGAGATACCTCTGGCTCATATAATAGAGATGCGTCATTGAGCTTTAACTTCTCAAGTGACTCACGCAATTGATCGTACTCACTCGCTTCAACTGGATATAAACCAGCAAACACTTGAGGTTTCACCTCTTTAAAACCAGGCAAGGGTTCAGCAGCGGGAACTCGACCTTGCTGCCCTGGAGAATGCGTAACGGTATCTCCAACCTTGGCAGCTTTTAATTCTTTAATGCCGGCAATCACAAAACCCACCTGACCGGCAGATAACTCTGGGCGGTCTACTGACTTCGGACTAAAAACACCTACGTGCTCGACCAAATGGCTTGATCCATTGGCCATTAAGGTAATTTTTTCTTTTGGTTTTAAGGTGCCGTTCACAACACGCACCAACATGACAACACCTACGTAGTTATCAAACCAGGAATCAATAATCAAGGCCTGCAATGGATCTGCTGCGCTTCCTTTTGGCGAAGGTACCCTGGCAATCATTTCCTCGATGACATCCGCAACACCTAAGCCCGTTTTAGCTGAGCATGTGACAGCGTCGGAGGCATCAATGCCAATGACGTCTTCAATTTCTTTTTTGGCACGCTCAGGATCGGCTTGGGGTAAATCAATCTTATTGAGTACTGGTACAACTTCAACGCCCAACTCAAGAGCCATGTAACAGTTAGCAACCGTTTGAGCCTCAACCCCTTGGCTTGCATCCACCACCAACAATGCACCCTCACAAGCGGATAAAGAGCGACTGACCTCATAAGAGAAATCCACATGCCCCGGGGTATCGATCAGGTTAAGGTTATAAATCTTCCCATCTTTGGCTTTGTAATTGAGTGCAGCAGTTTGGGCTTTAATAGTAATGCCGCGCTCACGTTCGATATCCATTGAATCGAGAACTTGGGCTTCCATTTCGCGATCAGAAAGACCACCACACAGCTGAATAATGCGATCCGCGAGCGTGGATTTGCCGTGATCAATGTGGGCGATGATAGAAAAATTGCGGATTAAATCCATAGCGTCTTAATAGGTCATTCAAAAAACGCCTTGTCAGAACGCACCACAATGATGCGCTGCAAAAAGTCGTCTTAAGGGGATTGTAATGGGTGGCGCCTAAAAGGCAGCAAACCCCATTTTCTAGCCTAAAAAGGGCTTATTTTGGCCTTACGGGGATAACCAAAGTGCTATCAGAACGGCGAATAAAGACCGGAACAGCCTTATTGACATCAAGGCTTTTAAGCAAGACTTCAAACTGTTTCACTCCGCTAACATCAGCATCAGCAATCCGAATAATCACATCGCCAGGGCGTACCCCCGCCCTTGCCAAGGGGCCATCACCTAGGCCGGTAACTTCAACCCCACCCTTGATATTCAAATCCTTCTTTTTGGCATCTGACAGATCTGTCACCGCCACTCCGAATGCATTCACGCTACTGCCATTGCTAGCGGGAGTATCCGGCTTTTTAGTAGCCGTTTGCGCAGAATCAGTATCCGCAACGGTGACACTTAAATCACGAGCGCTACCCTTACGCCAAACTTGCACAGTAGCTGAAGTTCCCGGCTTAGCTTCGCCAACGACGCGCGGCAAATCTGTCGACTTATTAATTTCGCGTCCATTAAAAGTCAGGATCACATCCCCCGCTTCAATGCCACCCGCTGCTGCAGGGCCGTTAGGCTCTACATTACGAACATAAGCACCCCGAGGTTTACCCAAACCTAAACTCTCAGCCACTTCTTTTGTCATCTCACCCAAGGCAACACCAATGCGACCACGAGTCATCTTGCCATTAGTGCGCAATTGATCTGCTACACGCATCGCTTCATCAATTGGAATCGCAAATGAAATGCCCATGTAGCCGCCAGAGCGACTAAAGATTTGGGAGTTAATGCCGATGACCTGGCCAGCAGTGTTTAACAGTGGGCCGCCAGAGTTACCGGGGTTGACTGCAACATCAGTCTGAATAAAAGGTAAGTAGTCCCCAGTATCGCGGCTCTTTGCTGAAACGATACCCGCCGTGACCGTATTCTCAAGCCCAAAGGGTGAGCCAATCGCCAGAACCCACTCGCCCACTCTCACTTTAGAGGAATCCCCTAGTGGCAATCTCGGTAAGTCACGTGCTTCGATTTTCACTACCGCGACATCAGTACGTTTATCCATCCCTAATAACTTGGCTTTGAACTCACGTTTGTCAGTTAAGGTCACATAAATCGTTGTTGCGCCCTCAACAACATGCGCATTAGTCAAAATCAAACCATTAGATTCAATAATGAAACCTGAGCCAACTCCACGATCCGCTTCTTGAGGTTTGCTTGGATTTGGTTGCGCTTGTTTTGATCCATTCGGAATACCGGGAATAGGGACACCAAAGAAACGACGAAAGAACTCTGCCTGATCTTCTGGCATACCAGGAATGCCACCTGGAGTTTGCTGAGCTAGCACTTTTTCTGTGGTCCGAATATTCACAACTGCTGGACTTGCGCGCTCAACTAAATCTGCAAAATCCGGGATCGCTACTCGAGGGTTTTCTGCAGAGGCAATCGGAATGAATGCAGTTTGCCCAAGACTCAAAAAAGCCAAGAACGCAATTAAATACTTTTTCATAATGCTATGGACCTACTTGGTAAAAACCAAAAATGGAGATAAAAGGAATATTAGGTCAGCTTACCAAAAATCAAGGTGCCGTTAGTACCACCAAAGCCAAAGTTGTTTTTAACTGCGTGCTCAATCTTCACATCCCTGGCGGTATTAGCGCAGTAGTCCAAGTCGCACTCAGGGTCTTGATTAAAGATATTGATGGTGGGAGGGGATTTCTGGTGATGAAGCGCCAGAATGGTGAAAACAGACTCCAAACCACCTGCGCCGCCCAAAAGGTGGCCAGTCATCGATTTGGTTGAATTAATTAAAGTCTTTTTAGCGTGGTCGCCCAACGCGGCTTTGATTGCCTCAGTTTCATTCTTATCACCCAGCGGCGTAGAAGTACCGTGCGCATTAAGATACTGAATTTGATCCGGATTGAGTTTTGCATCACGCATGGCGTTCACCATACAACGACGTGGACCATCCATATTTGGTGCAGTCATGTGATATGCATCACCACTCATGCCAAAGCCAAGTAGTTCACAATAGATTTTGGCGCCGCGTGCTTTTGCATGCTCATATTCTTCCAGCACTATCACGCCAGCCCCTTCGCCAAGAACAAAACCATCACGGTCTTTATCCCAAGGACGTGAAGCAGTTGCTGGATCATCGTTGCGTGTTGAAAGCGCCCTTGCTGAAGCAAAGCCACCTACACCTAATGCAGAAATAGTGGACTCAGCACCACCGGCTACCATCACATCGGCATCACCATACTGAATTAAACGTGTAGCCAACCCGATACTGTGCAAACCAGTAGTACATGCAGTCACCGCAGCAACGTTTGGACCTTTGAGGCCAAACAAAATACTGAGGTGGCCAGAAATCATATTAATGATTGAGCCAGGAACAAAGAATGGTGAGATGCGACGAGGGCCGCGGGCTAACAACTCAGCCCCAGTTTCCTCAATCATTGGCAAACCACCAATACCCGAGCCCACCATGACGCCTACGCGCTCGGCGTTTTGCTCATTAATCTCTAGACCGCTGTCGCGAATCGCTTGCGTACCCGCAGCAATGCCGTAATGGATAAAGGTATCCATGTGGCGCGCTTCTTTAGCGGAAACATATTCTTCGACATTAAAATCTTTTACCTCTCCAGCGAAATGAACACTAAGTGGAGCGTGGTCAAATTTGGTGATGGTAGCGATGCCTGATTTGCCCGCAAGCAAATTAGGCCAAGCTACATCAACTGAATTACCAACAGGTGAGATGAGGCCAAGGCCGGTAACTACTACCCGGCGTCGGCCATTTGATGCTGACACAGTAATACCTAGGCTCGGGAATTAACCCTGAGCTTTTGATTTAGCGAAGTCGATCGCGAGCTGAACTGTGGTGATTTTTTCGGCTTCCTCATCAGGAATTTCGATACCAAATTCATCTTC
>Ga0114959_10002533_pt1 | contig 14862 bp, 17 predicted proteins | sample C_130625_EF_Meta_FD_87317 | JGI IMG/M metagenome (GOLD analysis project Ga0114959, IMG submission 87317) | Freshwater microbial communities from Lake Croche, Canada to study carbon cycling - C_130625_EF_MetaG | ecosystem: Environmental > Aquatic > Freshwater > Lake | place: Lake Croche, Canada...
TCCCACTCCCGTCACGCTGTGCCCCAAAATAAACTTTAAGCCTCGCCTCACCAATCGCTCAGGCACCTGCTTCAAATCAGAACCACGCACTTCGTGCCCTAGATCCATCAGAATCTCCGCTAAAGGAACCATCCCAGATCCGGCAACCCCGATCAGGTGCACCCTTTTTTTTCCCTCACTCCAGCCTGTTGGATCAAAGGTCATGGGAAATTGCCTCCGCAATGATCTCGGCTGCCTGAGGTCGATCCTCTGCTTTCGCCCACTTCTTCATCCGCTCACATCGGATTCGATCCCCCAACATCCTCGCGATCCGCTGACCCAGTTCACTCCCCTCAAGATATTTCTCTGCAATCACCTCCGCCGCTCCCTCGTGCGCGTACGCCCGTGCGTTCGCCATCTGATGATCTCCCGCCGCCGCAGGAAACGGCACCAGAATGGATGGCACCTGACACGCAGCCAATTCGGCTAATGTTCCCGCTCCCGATCGGGCGACCACAACCTCGGCCGCCCCATACACCGCATCCATCTCATCACAAAAACCCATCACGACTGTGTGAAAGCCCGACCCTTCATACCCTCGGCGCACTTTTTCCGCATGAGCCTCACCCGCCAAATGTAAAATCTGAATTCGTTGTGATTCGCTTTGCAATGCGACAAGCCCTCGCAACATCGCTTCGTTTAATCCCCTCGCTCCTTGGCTGCCACCCAGAACCACCACCAAATGGCGATGCGGGTGCAATCCCAACTTTTTCAACGCCTCCTCTTTTCCCATCCTCCTCAGCCGATTCCGCACGGGCGTTCCCGTCACCGTTCCTTTCACCCCACCTAACCCCGCCTCACACTCAGCAAATCCCACAAACACCTTTTTGGCTCCCTTGGCTAGCATTCGGGTCGCTCGCCCTGGAATTGCATTCGATTCGTGCAAGTAATAGGGAATTTTGCCAAATCGTGCCGCCACGCTCGCTGCTCCAGAAATAAATCCGCCCATCCCTAAGAGCGCACCCACTTTCTTTGCTCGCATCTCCTCCCCCGCCTTTCGCACGGCTGAGAGAAAGTGAACCGCAAACGAACCTGCACCCAATACTCCACTCCATCCTACCGCAGGGATCTCGACCCCATTTTTCTCCTCCCCAGCTCCCGACAACGCACGGCGATCCACCGCTTTCTGCGAAATAAAGAAACTTACCTCATGCCCGCGACGACGCACCGCTTCCGCCACCGCTAGACCGGGAAACAGATGCCCCCCCGTCCCACCACACGCGATTGCTAGTTGTCCCATGCCGATCACTTCGCTCCACCCACCAAACGACGATGACGGGCCTCCACTGGATATTTTGCTTCTCGATGCAGGCAAAGAAGAATTCCTACCGCACCCAAACATAAAACAAGATTCGAGCCTCCATAGCTGATGAAAGGAAGGCCCACACCCTTCGGAGGCAACAATCCCGTCACCACCGCCAGATTTGCCACCGACTGCATTCCCACCAGCGCCGTCACACCCATCCCTAAGGCCATCGCAGGAAGATCCGCCGCATGCCCCGCGATATATCCCCCGCAAAGGGTCATCATCAAAAACAGCAGAACAACACTTAGAGTTGCAACTAAACCCAACTCCTCTCCAACAATTGGAAAAATAAAATCGGTATGTGCTTCTGGAAGATAAAACATCTTTTGGATGCTCTGCCCTAACCCCACTCCGCGCGTCCCGCCTGAACCTAACGCAATTAGTGCCTGCGTTACCTGATATCCCCCACCTTGCTTGTGAGCTTCAGGATTCATGAAGGCCACCAGCCGGTCCATTCGCTCGGGCATACTCACCGCCACCAGCCCCACTCCGACCAACCCCAACACTCCGATCATCACCAGCGGAAAGATGGGTGCCCCACCCACAAAGAGAACCACTGCAGCGGCCGCCATGACAAAAGCTGCCGACCCTAAATCCGGCTGCTTCACCAGCAAAAGCACCGGCAGCAGCAAGATCAGGAACGGCAATATCAATCCATCCCACGCCAGTTTCATTTTCGGCCCCTTCCACTTCACCCACGCCGCTGCCAAAAGCACCGTGGCCAACTTCAACATTTCTCCTGGCTGCACGGCAAAGGGTCCCAATGGGATCCAACGAGCCGATCCTTTCACCGACTTTCCTAAGCCTGGAACAAGGGAGATGGCGACCAAAAGCGTTGCCACCCCAAAGATCCAACCTCCAAAGCGCAACAAAGTCTTTGCGTCGCAACGACTCAACCCCACGCATATCCCCGTTCCCACCGCCAGCCAGAGCCCTTGCCTTTGGAGGAAGAAAAGGGTTTGGCCCCGATTATCGGGGGAAAAAGCCCCTACGCTCGCCAGCATGGTAAGGCCAAGCCCAACCAGTGCCGCGACGCAGGCGACAAGGATATGCGCGGAGTTTCGTCCCATGGATCTTAGTTGCTCGTCGCTTTCGGAAGCATCGCCATGTCGGTCGGACCTGCAGATGCTTGGGCCGGTGCCTCCACTTTGGCGGAAGCTTCTCCTGGAACCTGAATCTTCATTCCGATCTTCAATTTCTTGGGATCACTGATCGAATTCAGTTTCGCCAGAGCGTCTGCTTTGGTTCCGAACTTTTTAGCGATTTTAGCCAAGGTATCCCCAGCAGCTACCGTATAGGTTCCCGCAGGGCTCGATTCCTGTTTTGCCGCCGCAGCGACAACCGCTTTCGCAGGTGTTGTTGCAGCAGGTGCCATCGCTACCGCAGCTCCCGTTCCAGCGTTTTCTGGGATCTTCAACTTTTGACCCAACTTGATCATCGTTCCGTTGATCCCATTGGCTTTGGCCAACGCCGCTGACGTTACCCCATTCGCCTTAGCAATCTTGGCGAGGGTGTCACCCTTCGCCACCACATGACTCCGCTCCGCCATCGGAACAGCGGGTGTGGGGGTAGAGGCAACCGGAGCCGTCGCTTCCGTCGTCTCGGGTGTCTGCCATACCTTATCGTCTGGGCTCGGCATGCTGCTAGTAACTTCCGCTGCAGGACGTGCCGCTGCTTCTGGTGCCTGCGCCGTTTCCGGCACAGGAGCAGGGATGCTTTCCGTCGCCGTGGTCATTCCCGCTTCCGGGTTTCCACGGAGAAGGTGATAGGCACTAATGCCCACAATCACCACTACATGCAGCCCCAACACCACGAGAAAGATAGTGGAGAGCCGATTCAGGCCTCCACTCTTTGCCGGGCGTTCTGTTGCATCTCCGCTCATCGCGGGGGTTTGGTTTCGTTGCGCTGAGTATTCCAGCAGTTCATCACTCATTTTCTGTTTTCTCCTCCGGCAATGCGACCACGCACTGCCTATATTTCTCCCCTCTATCCTCGAAATTCTGAAACATGTCATAACTCGAACACCCCGGACTCAATAAAACCGTTTCCCCTCTCATCGCCATCTCGGCCGCGCGCTCCACCGCCTCTTTCATGCTTTTCACTTTTCGACACGGCACGGCCCCCTCCCACGCCCTCTCCATCCGCTCTGCCATCTCCCCTATCAAAAGCGCTCCTCTGACTTTCCCCTCCAAACTCTTTCGAGATCCGGAAAAATCGAATCCCTTATCCTTGCCTCCCGCGATCAAGATCACTCCCCCTTCTATTCCCACCACCGCCCTCTCCATCGCGTCGATATTCGTCGCTTTGGAATCATTCACCCAAGTCACCCCAGCTCGCACTCGGACCACTTCACACCGATGGGGCAACGCACGATAGTTTTGAAACGCTTTTTTGACCGCATCGCGAGAAAGATGTTGTGCTTCCGCTACAGCCCACGCCGCTAAAAGATTTTCCGCATTGTGAGGCCCCTTCAACTGAGTCTCATCTTGTCGCATCAGCCGCACACCCTCGCAACACAACCAACCCTCATTCAAAGTAAAGTCCGCACCGCTCGCCTCGGATGTAAAAGTAACTCTCTTCGCTTTTCCTGTCGCTACCGCCAGCCCCCGCTGGACAATCGCCGTCTCTTTTTCTCCAAAGTTCAGAAAGATTTTCGCCTTTGCCGCCCGATACTCCTCCAACGTGCTGTACCGATCCAAATGATCCGGCGTGAAATTCAGATAAACCCCAACCTTGGGACAAAAAGTCTCCACCGTTTCCAGCTGAAAGGAGCTCACCTCCACCACCACCCCATCCAATCCCTTCGTCAACGGTGCCACCTCCGATAAAGGTTTTCCCAGATTCCCGCACGCCACCGCTTTTTTTCCTGCTGCTGAATAAATTGCTGCAATCAACTCCGTGGTTGTGCTTTTCCCGTTCGTTCCCGTCACCGCCACCATCGGGCAGAGACAAGCCTGCCAACCTAACTCCAGCTCCCCCATCATCGGGACACCAGCCTCTACAAGATTTCGGACAACAGCTTTTCGCGGATCGATTCCAGGACTCAAAATTGCACGATCAAATTTTATTCCCGGCACCCGCTCTTCACCCAACAGAACACGCACTCCACGCCCTTCCCATCCTCGAGCGATTTTCTTCATCTCCACGCCCTGGGTTTCGTCAAACATTGTCACCTCCGCACCGTGAGCAAGGAGCCACTCCGCTGCTGCCTGCCCGCTGCGTCCCATTCCCAGTACCACGACTTTGGCTCCTTTCCATTTTTCCATGACTCCTTTCACCGCAACTTCAGGGACGCCAATCCCGCTAGGGCAAATACAACGCCTAAAATCCAGAACCGGGTCACCACCGCCGTTTCACTCCACCCTCGGAGCTCGAAATGGTGATGAATTGGAGACATCGCAAAAATTCTTTTTCCCGTAAGCCGAAAGGACGCCACCTGCAAGATGACCGACAGCGCCTCCATCACAAAAACACCCCCAATCACAGCCAGTAACAGCTCCTGATTGATGCAGATCGCCACCACCCCCACCGCACCCCCCAAAGCTAAGGAACCCGTATCTCCCATGAAAACTTGCGCGGGATGACAGTTGAACCAAAGAAATCCTAGTGCCGACCCAAACAATGCCGCACAAAAGATCACCAACTCCTCACCCCCTGGTAACCTCGGGAGAAAGAGGTAGGAAGCTAACTTCGCATGGCTCGATAAGTAGGCGAATAGTCCTAACACTAACGCCACAGTTAAAATACAACCCGAGGCTAACCCATCCAATCCATCTGTGAGATTTACCGCATTGGAACTTCCCACGATGATGAAAACAAAAAAGAGCATCGCTCCCCAAATCGGTAGGTGGAGCAAGAAGAACTCCTCCCTCACAAACGGAATCTGTAATTTCAATGCCGCCTCCCTCGCCTGCGGCATCAACATCAACCCTCCCGCCACACCTCCCGCCACTAATCCCTGCACCATCAACTTCTGTCGGCCCCCCAGCCCTCCAGAAGATTTTTTCCGGACCTTGGCATAGTCGTCGCAGAATCCAAGGGTCCCAAGTGCCAGAGTACTTCCTAGGGCCAACCAAAGGTAGGGATTCGTAGGACGTCCCCACAGCAAACACGCCAATGTCAGTGAGAATAAAATCAAGACCCCACCCATCGTCGGTGTCCCCTGCTTGCTTTCATGCAGATCGGCCAACCGATGCACCTCCGCCTTGCTCCGCAAAGGTTGGCCTAGCTTTAGTCGATGCAGAGCCGCAATCACCCTCGGGCCAATCCACAAACAAAAGCAGAAGGAAGTCAGGGCCGCTCCTACGGTCCGAAACGTCACATACTGGAAGACGTTCAAAGGCCCAACCCAATCACTCAGAAGGCTTAGGTAATACAACATCTTACTTTCCCCCTCGCAATTCCGCCGCCACCCACTCCATTCCCTCTTTCCGACTTCCCTTCACCAAAATACGATCTCCCGCCATAGCTGCCCCCTGATACGCTTTCGCCAGCTCCTCTTTTTTCGAGAACCAACGAATCCAATCCCCTGGACGAATCTTTTTCGCTCCCTCCACTAAAAACTTTCCATCCTCTCCTACCACCAAGCACAAACCGATTTTTCGTCGCGCCACCGCCGCACCCGACTCTTCATGCAACATCTCGCAAAAGGAGCCCAACTCCGCCATCGCTCCAAGCAAAGCCACATTCCTTCCTTTCCCAGGAAGATCTTCCAAAGTCTGGAGCCCAGCAGACAAACTGTCCGGATTGGCATTGTAACTATCATCCAAAAGCCAACCTTCACCTAACTTTTCCAACCTCACCCGACCCGAAGGCAGCTGAACCTTTTCCAAAGCAGTCGCCGCAGCTTTCGGCTCTACCCCCAACTCCACTCCCGCCGCCCAAGCCTGCGCCGCATTCATCGCCATGTGGGAACCTGGAACGGGAATCCGCACCGCCATCCGTCCACGTGGTCCTTCACAAACAAAGAAAGTCGACCCACCCTCATGGTTCACCTCCCCGAGTCGATAATCCGCCTCCGCCGAACGCCCTACACGCACCACTCGCGCCCGACATCCCTCTAAAGTCATCTTTTCCAGCGGATCATCCGCATTGCTAATCGCCAACCCATCCGCCGGAAGCGCCCGATAAAGTGCACCCTTCTCTTTCGCAGTCGCCTCCTTCGAGCCCATTCCCTCGATGTGCGCCCAACCCACATTGGTCACCAATCCCACCTCGGGTCCCGCTAACTCGGCCAACGCTCCAATCTCCCCTGGCGAGTTCATCGCCAACTCCACTACCGCCCACCGATCCTCCGCCCCGATTCCCAACAAGGTCAGCGGCACACCGAAATGATTGTTCAAATTTCCCTTTGTCCGATAAGTCGGACCCGTTGTCCCTAGCACCGCAGCTAACATCTCTTTTGTACTGCTCTTTCCGGAGCTTCCCGTTACCGAAGCAACACGCACGGAGAGTAACCGCCGATACCCATGAGCTAATTTCTGCAAAGCTTTCTGCGTATCGGCGACTCGCAGATAGGTAAAACCGGTTGGAACTTTCCCTGCTTCCTGCTTTTCAACTAAAGCTGCAATCGCACCCTTTTCCACCGCGTCGCGGACATGCTCATGTCCATCGTGCTTCACTCCACGAATCGCAATAAAAAGTTCTCCGGGTCGGATCGTTCGCGAATCGATTCCCACGCCACACGCCACCCGCTCTCCATTTCCACAAATCAACTCCGCACCCGCCAAATCAGCCAATGTGGATAGGGAGAGTGATTTCATCCCCGACTCCTCTCCGCCAATGCCCGCTCCACCTCTCGACGATCCGAAAACGGAATCTTTTCCCCATGAATCTCCTGAAACTCCTCGTGCCCTTTTCCCGCAACCAGCACCACATCCCCCACAGCGGCCGAACGCACTGCGATCCGAATTGCCTCAGCCCGATCCTCTACCACTTGCGCCGATGTCCCTTCAGGCAATCCCGCCACCATCTCCTGCAAAATCTTTTTCGGATCCTCACTCCTCGGATTGTCCGATGTCAGCACCACTTGATCGGCCCACTTGGCCGCCGCCGCACCCATCGCAGGCCGCTTTCCAGTATCCCGATCACCCCCCGCTCCCAAAACAACCCAGAGGGAACCTTGAGTCAAAGGCTTCAGCGTGCTTAACGCCGCACTGACCGCCTCCGCAGTGTGCGCGTAATCGACCAGCACCGAAATCTCACCCGCGTGAGCCACTTTTTCCATTCTCCCTGTCACCACGGGAGCACGTCCTAATCCGGCAGCCACTTTTTCAGCCGACCAGCCTGCCTGCATCGCCGCAGCCGCTGCCGCTAACGCATTCGCCACGTTGAATCGCCCCAGCCACGGCAAGGTGGCAGGCACCTCTCCCTCAGGACTACAAAGCACAAAAGAACTCCCCCCCATTCCCATCTTCAGATTTTTTGTGTGAACATCCCCTCGATCGACACCATACGTCATCACTCGAACTCCCGGTCGGCACCGCGCCACCATTCTCACCCCCGCCGGATCCTCTTGATGAATCACCGCAAAAGATCCCTCTTCTAAGCCCTCAAACAATTTTCCCTTGGCCGATTCATACGAACTCATCGTTTCGTGATAGTCCAAATGATCTCTCCCTAAATTTGTGAAGACCGCACCCATAAAATTCACCCCTTCCGTCCGACCCTGCTCCAACGCATGCGAGCTCACCTCCATCGATGCGGCTCGGCACCCATTCTCCCTCATCTCCGCCAACATCGACTGCAAATCTAACGATTCAGGTGTCGTCTGCTTGGCAGGCACTCTCCCTTTTCCTACATCGTTCCCCACCGTGCCCAAATACCCGCACCGCAACCCGCACCCCTCAATCAAAGACTGCACCAACATCGCCGTGGAAGTCTTTCCATTCGTACCCGTGATTCCTACCACACGAACTTCTTTCGAAGGGTTTCCATAAAAGTTCGCCGCCATTCGTCCCAAGGCACGTCGCCCGTTCTCCACACGAATCCGAGGGAGCTCTGTCTCTTTTGTTTTTTGCTCAGCCACGATTGCCACTGCACCTCGCTGAATTGCGTCTGGCACGAATGCGTGGCCATCACTTTTTTTGCCCTTCCAAGTGCAGAATAGAGATCCCTTTTCCACCTTTTGGGATTCGTAGGATAAAGCAGAAACCTCTGCCTCTTTTCCACCTTGCCACTCCTTCACCGCGACTCCCTTCATGACCTCAGTTAACTTCATAGCGCACTCCTTTTCGCCACAACCGACACTCCCCGATTTAAGTGCAACTGCTCCGCGACTTGGGTGGCGATATTCTTGAACGCCGGCCCCGCCACCAAACCTCCGTAATAAACTTTGCCCTTGGGATCATCCACGAGGATCGAGACAAGGAATTCCGGCTTTTCTGCAGGGAGAAATCCGATAAAGGAAGATCGGTACTTTCCCGCCGCGTATTCTCCTCCTACCACTTTTTTGGCTGTTCCCGTTTTTCCTGCCACTTCATATCCAGGGACTTGTGCCCCCTCCGCTGTTCCCGCATCCGAGACCACGCCCCTCAATGCCTCCACCATCTGAGCCGCCGCTTCCGGTTGAACCGCCTGACACACCACTTTCGGTAGGAACTGCAACACCACACGATTGTCCCGATCCACCACCGCCTTGATAATTCTGGGCTCCATCCTTTTCCCCCCATTGGCAATCGCCGCATACGCCAAAGCCATCTGCAAATTCGTCGCTGCAATCTCGTATCCCATCGGAATGCGAGTAATCGAAAGCTTGCTCCATCTCTTTGTCGGTCGGAGCAACCCTCCCTCCTCACCAGGCAAAATCCCCTCCCCTTTTTGAGTCTTCTGCCCAAACCCAAACAGCCTTGCGTACTCGTATACTTTTTCTTCGCCCAGCTGGATTGCCAATTTCGCCATCCCGATGTTACTCGATTTGGCAACCACCTCGCGCAAAGTTAAGAGCCCATACGCCTCGTGATCCTTGAGCGACGCCCCTCCGTAAAACATCTCCCCGTTCTCACAAAAGAATGTGCTATTGAGATCCACCACCTTTTCATTCAGCCCCGCGGCCACGGTGACAATTTTAAAGGTCGAACCCGGCTCATACGTGTCCGACAAAGGCCGATCCTTCACTGCGCAGGCTTCAAACGATTTCCTCTGGTTGGGATCGAAGGTAGGCCGACTTGTCATGGCAAGGATCTCTCCCGTTGCAGGACGCAGCACCACGATCTGCAAACTTTCTGGCTGATACTTTTCTACGAGCGAGTCTGCTTCTCTTTCTACCACATGCTGGATTCCTTGATCCACCGTCAAAACTACATGATACCCATCCCTCGCAGGCCGATCGCTCAGTCGAAAATAAGGAATCTCTCTCCGAATCGCGTCATGAATAATTCGCCTCTCTCCCGCCACCCCACGCAGATACCGATCCATCGATTTCTCCACCCCCGCCTCCCCCACCTCCATGGCAAATGGCCTCTCCATTCCCGCCGGCGTGACCTCCTGCAGGTTCACATACCCTAAAATTTGGGATGTCTCCGATCCATTCGGATAATTTCGAACTGTCTTTGGCTCGAAACGGAGCGATCGAATCTTGTTGGCTCGAAGTTTTGCCTCCGTCTCCACGCTGATCCCCTCTGCGATTTTCTGGTACCGATTTTCTGGGTCCACTTGCCCCTTCAACCATTCCGCTGACACCCCCAAGATCGATGCAATCAAGGGCAACTCCTTTGGCTCTTGCGCTAAAATCTTTCCGTCCAGCCGGACTTCAATCCACGGCATGCTCTGAGCCAAAACCCGCCCGCTCACATCCAAAATCGATCCTCGTTGCGCGGCCACCGGCTCCCCACGAGTATGACTACGGATCGCCTCCGCCCGATAACTCTCCTGCTTGACCAGCTGAATCCAAATCAACTTGCAGGACACAACGGTGAAGCAGAATGCAAAAAGCAACGTCACACCCATCACTCGCCGGCGCGGATTCAACGACTCTCCTCCTTCGCTAGATCGGTTGATTGCCAACCCTTACGAATCGGTGCCTCATAAATCTCCAACTGACTCACACTCACCAACCCTAAATTCATCTGTGCCGCCCGCTCCGTAAGGTGCCGTGGGGACCGCAACTTCTCCGCCTGCAGCCGTGCTGACTTCAAAATATCCTCCTGCCGAGCTCGAGCTGTTTCTAACTTCTTAAATTCCCCCGCCGCTCGAATATTGGAAACGTGCAGCAGCGCAAAAGCCACCACCAGGGTCGTTGCCAAACCCGCTGCCAGCAGAAATCGCACCAGCTGCGTCCCACCCACTTGATTCGTGCGACGGATCTGATTTCGGCTCATCGAGAAACCTCCTGCAACCGTTCCGCCCCTCGCAAACGGGCACTCCGAGCCCGCGGATTTTTTGAAATCTCATCCTCACTCGGAACCTCTTCCCCTAAAGCCTTCACCCATCGCTCCGGATTCGGTAGGCCAAACGCCATTCCCATTTCCCGTTTTTCCTCCTCTGCATGGCCCCGAATCCAATGCTTCACCACCCGATCCTCCGCTGAGTGATACGTCAATACCGCCAACTTTCCTCCCGCACGTAAAACCGTTGGCACCGAAGCCAAAACCTGATCCAAAACCTCCCCCTCCCGATTGACCGCACGCCGAAGCGCCAAAAAGGTTCGAGTCGCAGGATGTTTAATTCCTGGCCGTGCAGGCCGTGTCGCTCGACACACTGCCGTGGCCAAATCCGCAGTCGTCGCCAGCGGTCGCGCACGGACAATTCCCCTAGCAATTTTTCCAGGGTCCCGATCTTCCCCTCCATCCCGCAAAAGATTTCTCAACTCAGGTTCCGATAGGTTGTTGACCAAGTCCGCCGCCGACATTCCGGTCGTTGGATCCATTCGCATGTCTAATGGCCCGCTCTGCTGAAAGCTAAATCCCCGTTCCGCTTGGTCCACCTGGGGAGAGGAAATACCCAAATCTAAAAGAAGCCCATCTGCCTGACCTTCCTGGCTTACTACGCTACCCAACTCACTAAAGTTCAATCGGTGAAATCGAAACCGCTCCGATCCAACTTCAGCCTGCAACCTTTTGGCCTCCGCTTCTGCCGCAGGATCCACGTCCAGCGCGACGACACGTGCTCCCCGATCAAGAAATGCACGCGTGTGTCCGCCACGACCAAAGGTCGCGTCATACACCGTGCGTCCGGGAGCGGGTTGCAACATGCTCAAGATCGCCTCCAAAAGAACTGGAACGTGCTCCACGCCTTAAGGGGTGGGGCGCAACCGGAGGATTTCCCGTCGTACGGGTCGCCGGAGGCCAATGATTTCGTAGGCGTTTCGTTTCGGAAGTTTAACCACCCCGTGGCCTTCCACTCTTCCGGAACCATCTCGGCGGCAAGAAAAGCCGCAAGCGAGTTTTCCCCTCATCATCTGCTTCCAGTCCATATTCTACCTCCTGGGACGCCCGAACCGATCCGATGGAACGCGCCTCCCGGGCCCGTCCTCCGAAATCAGTTGCGAGGGTCGGTTGTTTTTCTGCCCCCGGTAATTCGGAGGAGTTCCCAGCACCGAAGCAACCATCGGCTATCTTTTTGCCGATGGTGGGTTGCGGTATCCTGGAAAAGGCACGGTGTGTGCGGGACCATCACCCCGTGAGAACGATGGCGAGGAACCATGGTGATGAAATCGATCATTATAGTCCTACCTCTAGCGCCACGTCCTCAAAGGTCGTCGTGGGCGGGGCAATCTTCTGCCAACGCTTCGGATCCCATACTTCAAAGTGATCCAGCCGCCCGACTAAAACCGCCTGCCGAGCTAAGCCAGCGTGTTGCCGAAATTTTTCACGAAGCATGATTCGCCCTTGCTGATCCGGCTCCGCCGCCTGGATCACACTGGCCAATTTCTCTAAGCTTTTCCGCCGTGCATCCGCTGAGGTCGCCCCCATGGTCGACAACTTTTCCATCTCTCTGCCGAGAAAACTCGCAGGGTAAATCCGCAAACATCCGCTCGAGGAAGGCATCACCAAAAATCGCTTCTCAAAAGCCTCTCCCCGCCACTCCACGGGAACGGAAAGTCTTCCCTTGTCGTCCAAGGAAAACTCAAACCGATCCGTATAGGCCTCTCTTGTCATCATATGTATTTGTTCACCACGTATAAACAGATTTCACCTCAATCACCCATTCTTACCCACTCATTACCACATGGTCAAACCTTAATTTTGCTTATTTTGGAACTTTTTACCCTGCCCCCAAAGGTCCTGACTTGCCCTCCGCACCCCCTTTTCCCATTCTCCCATCTTCATGTCGAACCCCCTCACCCTTCCCTCCGAAGAGCCCCGCGTCCTTCCTGCCCAACTACCTGCCTGGCTCCACCCCCGTACTCTGATTCCAGTTGCCCTCGCGCTGGTCGCAGGAATCGCCCTACTATTTTGGCAATACTCCAAATCGGAAAAAGCCCGTGCCGAGTCCGACCTCCTTCTCGAATCAAAACCCGGAGCCCAGACATGGGCCCAACTCATCCGCGACTACCCTGGCCAACCCGCCACCGCTCTCGCCATCCTCGAGTCCGCCGCCGATGCCTCCTCGAAAAAAGATTTTCGTCAAGCTTCCAGCCTCTACGAGAAATTTACCCGCGATTTTCCCTCCCACCCCTTAGCCTCCGCCGCACGCTTCGCTCAAGCCAATCAACTCTCCGCCGCTGGTGACCGAGCAGCCGCCCAAACTCTTTACCTCCGCATTATGACCACTCAACCCACCGACCCATTCCGCTCAGGCTCCGCCGTCGGCCTCGCCCGAATTCAAATTCAAGAAAATCGACCCGAGGCAGCCCGCCAAGCTCTGAACGAAATCATTGCCGCCAATACTGGCAGCGCCTTTATTCCTGAGGCCCGCGCTCTCCTCGAAAGCCTCCCGCCCCCTCCCCTCTCTCAAGCCCCCGCTAAATAACGCTCCGCATCAATCGCGGCCATACACCCCATGCCCGCAGCGGTAATCGCTTGCCGATACACCTTATCCGCACAATCTCCCGCCCCAAAAACTCCCTCTACATTCGTCCGGCTTCCCGGCCCCAGCTGCAAGTAGCCCGCCTCATCCATCGTTAGCTTCTTCTGGAAAATCTGCGTGTTCGGCACATGCCCCACCGCAATGAATACCCCCGCACATCCGATGACCGAACTTTTACCAGAGTGCATATCCTTTACTCGCACCCCAGTCACTTTCCCCTCCTTCGTTCCCTCCACGCTCTCTACCACCGCATTCCATACCGGCTGGATCTTCGCATTTCCCAACGCCCGCTCCGCCATGATCTTCGACGCCCGTAACTCTCCCCGCCGATGTACCAGATAAACCTTCGAGGCAAACCGCGTTAAAAAAGTCGCCTCCTCACACGCAGAATCTCCTCCCCCTACCACCACCACTGGCTGATCCCGAAACATCGGCAACGCCCCATCACACGTCGCGCAGTACGTCACCCCTTTCGTCTCCAGCTCCTTTTCCCCCGGCACACCTAAATGCCGATGCCCCGCACCCGTCGAAACAATCAGCGCCTTCGTCTCAATCGTCTTATTTCCAGCGCGGATCCGATGCACGGGCCGCCCCAAAATCACTTCGTCTGCCACCACCCCAAACTCCACTTCCGCCCCAAACTTCTGTGCTTGCTCCATCATCTGCACCATCAAAGTCGTTCCATCCACCCCCTTGGGAAACCCCGGGTAATTTTCCACAACCGAAGTCGTCGTCAGCAATCCCCCCGTTTGCGTCCCCGTGTAGACCAACGGCTTGAGGTTCGCCCGCGCCAAATAAAGCGCCGCCGTCCACCCCGCACAACCACTTCCTAAAATAACCACATCACGCATCGTTCTTTGTTACCCCCTCCTCCACCCTGCGTCCAACTCGCTTCCCGATTTCTTCACATCCCCTCCCCTTTTTTTGTAAAAAAGTCTCCTTCTTCTAGCTCCACCCGCTACCCATTCACTATGCCCACACCCGATAAGCTCGACGAAATCTTCCGCATGCAAGACCTCCTCAATAAAAAGATCGGGGTGGACCTCTCCTCTCTCTCTCCAGACGACAAAACAAAATGGGCCCTCAACTACTCTCGGGCCATGAGCCAAGAGCTGGCCGAACTCATCGATAGTTTCCCTTGGAAATGGTGGGCCAAATACCAGAAGATCGATGAGCAAAACGCACGCGTCGAAGTCGTCGACCTCTTCCACTTTCTCGTCTCCCTCGCCCAAACCCTCGGAATGTCCGCCGAAGATATCTACCAAGGCTACTTGAAAAAGAATGAGGTCAACCACGCCCGCCAAGCCTCTGGCTACGCTGTCAAAGACCACGCCGACTCCAAACACATCTAGCTTCGAACCCTTAGCGGACTTGGCGTGAGCAATCCGTATCCCTAGCGGACTTGGCGTGAGCTATTATTCACTTCCACAACGTCCCAATCTCGTACCGGCGATCCGACCACGCCGGGTCACTAGTCACCGCGGTTAACTTCTCGCACCGACACTGCGCAATCATCAACCGATCAAACGGATCCGGGTGTACCCGGGGCA